>Ga0163144_10008445_pt1 | contig 22300 bp, 11 predicted proteins | sample OliLak19BULKMAT1_FD_123175 | JGI IMG/M metagenome (GOLD analysis project Ga0163144, IMG submission 123175) | Freshwater microbial mat bacterial communities from Lake Vanda, McMurdo Dry Valleys, Antarctica - Oligotrophic Lake LV.19.BULKMAT1 | ecosystem: Environmental > Aquatic > Freshwater >... | reverse complement strand
TTCCTCATCATAGGCGGGACCTGCCTGCCAAAGCTGCTGGCCATCGAGTCGATCGAAACAAGTCACAGTCCGGCGGTTTTCCACTCCCTGCGTGACGAACACTTTTCCGCCCCAGGTGATCGGCGTGGAATTGCCGCGGTCGGGCAGTTTAATTTTCCATCGCACGTTTTCCGTCGCGCTCCATTGGGTGGGCAATCCTTTTTCGGTGGTAATGCCAGAGCCATCGGCGCCACGCCAGGCGGGCCAGTTGGCCCCATTAGAAATATTCGCCGCCAGGATCAGCAACGAGCATGACGCGGCCAACGAGATGGAGAGATTAGTTTTCACGCCGGGATCGTAATCTTTCCCCTTTCGAAGTCCAAAAGAAATTTCAAAAGTGCGCTGCGGGGTGCGACACTGCGCCGCCGGGAGAATCCCAGTTTATTCCAACGGCGCGTGCAGACTCCCCGCCCTCGCGGAGCGAGGCTATGATGGTAGCCGTGGACTTCAGTCCACGGATTGTCGATCCGATCGTGGCGTCGCGGAGCGACGCTTGATGGGACGAGGATTCGATCTTGATTCATGCGTCGCTGACGCGACGCGTTCGCGCGATTCTCCCCACCGATGGGCTCAAGCCCACGGCTACCATCAGGAGGTCGCTCTGCGACTGCGAGAGACTGGGATGATGCCCCACGCCTCGTTTGAACACACATTTCCATTGTGTCCCGGATCAAATCCCTGCTTAAGTTTGCGCCTCGATCATGAAGTGCGCCTTTTTATATTTAACGACTCTGTCCCTCGTGCTCAGCTCCGCCACGCTTGCCGCAGCGCCAAAAGCTATTTTGCCAGCCAACGCGCCCGAGAGCGGCGCGGTCGCAAAGGAAGAGGACTGGCGCGACAATCGTTGGAGCCAGATGGACATTGGCCAGTTTGTCAGCTCGTCTCTCCCAACCCCAAACGGAATGGTCCTGAAAGGGCTGTCGATCAGGATGGGCGCGAACGATGAGGCGTCAGTTTGCTACGACACCGGCCTGGCCAATCTTCGCGCTGCGTGGACCGGGAAGTTTTTGCGATTCGATCCCGGACGTTTCGGCCTGATCAAGAGCCCCGAGATCGCGGGAGAACTGGAATTCCTGACGCCAAGCCAAACAGGCTGGCTCGACGCCAGGCCGGTCTATCGCGGGTTTCATCTCAGCGGAAAGCGGATTGTGCTTTCCTATCAACTGGGCGATCTCTCCGTCCTGGAGTCACCCTGGTTTGAATCGACGGACGGAATCGCGGCTTTCGTTCGCACGATCGCTTTGGGTCCGGGCCAGAGAACCGAAAGGTTGAACGTGATTGAGTTGGAAGGCACGCATGCGGAGGTGACAAACGTCAACGGCCTTCGGTTGGTCGCGTTGGAGAAAGGCCGGCAATTCTTCGCGCTCGCGGCTGCCGGAAGTGCGGCGCCCACCCTCGTTCCCAACGAGAACGGCGTCGTCCTGGAATTCCCGCCTCGGACTAATTCAATTTCCAGCAAATTATTCGTCGCCGAAGTTGGACGGAGTGACCTCGATAAATTCGCGGCACTGGTGAGAGCCCATTCCACAATCGACGATTTACAAACGCTCGCTCAGGCCGGCCCTCCGCGCTGGACGGAGGTCATTGAGGCGCGCGGGCAAATCGGCTCGTCCACCGAACCGTATGCCGTCGATACGATCCCTGTCCCTTACGAGAACAAATACAACGCGCTGATGTTTTTGTCGGGGGTCGATTTTTTCGCAAACGGCGACGCGGCGGTCTGTTCCATACACGGTGATGTCTGGGTGGTCGGCGGCATCGACGACGCCCTGGAGAAAATCACCTGGAAACGTTTTGCCACCGGACTGTTTCAACCGCTCGGCTTGAAGATCGTCAACAACAAGGTTCACGTTTTAGGCAAGGACCAGATCACCATCTTGCACGACTTGAATCGCGACGGAGAAGCTGACTATTACGAGAATTTCTGCAACCAGATCAGAACTTTGGAGGGCGGGCATGATTACGTGACCGGCTTGGACACGAATTCCGCCGGGGATTTATTTTACGTCGATCCGCGGGGCCTGCATCGCGTGTCGAAAGATGGAGCGGAACATGAAACGATCGCCACCGGCTGGCGCAATCCCAACGGGATGTCGGTCGGACCGGGTGACGTGATCACTGTCGCGCCGCAGGAGGGAACCTGGACACCCAGTTCCGCGATTTTCGAGGTCAAGCCAGGCGGGTATTACGGTTTTGGCGGGCCGCGCGTCACGGCGGACCGGCCTCTTGGCTATGAGGCGCCCCTGTGCTGGATTCCGCGTTTGATTGATAATTCCTCCGCCAGCCAGGTTTGGGTGCGTGGTGACAAGTGGGGTCCGCTCGACGGGCAACTGTTGAACCTGTCCTTCGGCCGCGCCTCGGTCATGCTCGTGCTCCGGGAAACCGTGGACGGCCAAAGCCAGGGCGGCGTGGTGCCGATGAAGCCGCGTTTCCTCGCCGGCGCGATGCGCGGAACGTTTCGCCCGCAGGACGGGCAATTGTATGTGGTCGGATCGCAAGGCTGGCAAACGAGCGGCACGCGGGACGGCTCCTTTCAGCGCGTGCGCTACACGGGCAAAAACATCCGGATGCCGGTGGGGTTGAAAATTCGCGAGCGCGGAATCGAAATCACATTCAGCGAGGCCCTCGAGAGCGCCACGGCGGAAGACGCCGGCAGCTATGGCATCGAGCAGTGGAATTACAGATATTCAAAGGAGTATGGATCCAAGGAATATTCCGTTTTGTTCCCGGATGAAGTCGGCCACGATCCCGTCGAAGTTAAATCAGCCCGGTTGCTGCCGGATGGCCGGTCCGTTTTCCTGGAGATCCCCAAGCTCCAGCCGGTGATGCAAATGCACATCCAATACAACGTGAACGCCGCCGACGGCAAAACGTTGCGTGGCGAAATCTTTAACACGATAAACCGGCTGGGAAAATAGACGGCAACCGGAGCGCAGACATTTTTGTCTGCCTGGTCAATGACGCCATAAGAAAAAGCGGACAGGAATGTCCGCGCTCCGATGAGGCATTCAATTCGCCAGTTCACCGACGGCGGCGCCGGGCGCGTTGAAATTCAACCACGACAGCCAGCCGCCATTCGCGGCGCATGGCTCTGGAATATGACCTTCGAGAAGCATAGTCCTAAATGATTTTCCCGGAGTGTATCTCAAACATTCACTGCAAAATCCTATACCATCTGGAAGCTTTTCGTGCCCAAACACAGGCACGACAATCTCCACATAATTTGCTTCCGTCGCGTATTTTCCCTTAGAGGGGGTCGTTACAAAATCCAGTTGGACTCCCGCCTTGAGAAGTCTCTCGACCGCCGGGCGTTTGCAGAAGAATCCCGCATGATTTATCAAGACAAAAAAATCCACTTTCGGTCTAGTCGTTACTTTGACTTCTGTTGGTCCAAATGTAGTCGCCGTGGTAACCGGAATGTTCCACTTGCGCCGAAGTTTCCAAACAATATCAAGCAATTGTTCGCTACTGCTCTTCAACCGAGCTTTTGGACCCAACATTTTCAGATCTTCTTTGGAAAGCGCCTCACTGGCGTCCAAGTGCGGATAGTTGTAGGAATTGCACCAACCGTCGTTGCCACAGATCGGGCACTCAAATCTGGGTACCTGCACATGCAAATTTATGTCTGAAATCGGGCTACAGCGAAGAAAACTCCCTGCCTGATAATAGTCTGTCATATTTACGTTTGGAGTTGGATGTGCTCGCGACACGCCAACAGGAATCCACCGGGATCCGCCCTCGACCAGGTTTCCGCGCACCCATCGCCTTCACCCCTCCGGGGATCGGCTGCGCTCGCCTTCGCCCCGCCTCACCCCGGAGGGGTGAAGGCAAATGGCAGAAAGACAATTCACAGAAAGATTCTCACACCGACCCACAAGAAATTACCAGCAAGATTCATGCAGCGTCTTTCGTCAGCCTTTGAAATCCAGACCGCTCCGAAAAAACTACCTGGCCTTGATTTTCCCTTCTAAAATCCCGTGCATCCTGTCCATCCCTGTTCGTAAAACGTTCTGTTTTCTGCCTTGTTAACCTTGTCCTCGTGGCCAGCGCAATCGACAGGATGAACAGGATACGGAAGAAAAATTCTGTATATCCCGCAGATTCTTGTTAAACCATCCGCATGGTTCATGAAGAAATTACCAACAAGATTCTTGCAGCGTCATTCGACGTGGTGAATGAGCTGGGCGCGGGTTTCCTCGAATCAGTTTACGAAAAGGCCCTGGCAATCGCGCTCTCCGAACTAGGGCTGGCGATCAAGGTTCAACATCCAGAGAAATGGACCCAAAACTCGAATATCGCCGCTTGAGCCGCGAAAAATCATCGGCTGAAATCGAAGCGACGCCGGAAAAACTACCAATGGCTTGATTTCTCCTTCTTAAATCCTGTGTATCCTGTCCATCCCTGTTTATGAAATCTTTTATTCTGCTTCTTGTTAACCTTGTCCTCGTTGCCGAGCTTTTCGCTCAAGGCAAACAGCTCACCGGCCAGCATGCGCCCGCCGCCTCCCCCGCCCTCGCTCCAGCCGAGGCGCAGAAAGTGTTCTCCGTTCCGCCCGGATTCGAGGTTCACTTGTTCGCCGCCGAGCCCGACGTCGTCAATCCCGTCGCGATGACCTGGGACGACCGCGGGCGCTTGTGGGTGGTCGAACTTTACGAATATCCGATGGGCGCCGCGCCGGGCACCAAGCCACGCGACAACATCAAAATTCTCGAAGACACCGACAACGACGGCCGTGCGGACAAGGTGACGGTTTTTGCGGAAGGCTTGAATCTCGCCACCGGGATTCTCTACGGGAACGGCGGCGTTTACGTGGGCCAAGCGCCCGACCTGCTTTTTCTGGAAGACACGAATGGCGATGACGTGGCCGACAAACGTACCGTGCTCTTGACTGGATTCGGCCTCTACGACCGTCACGAATTGTTGAATGGTTTTACTTGGGGACCGGACGGACAGCTTTACATGACACACGGTGTTTTCTCGCCGGGGCAGATCAAAATCCCGGAAGCGACCGAGCCCGGAGTGCAAATGGATGCCGCCGTCGCGCGGTTCGATCCGCGCACCCGGAAGTTTGAGATTTACGCCGACGGCACGAGCAACCCGTGGGGAGTCGATTTCGACAAATACGGCAATGCGTTCGTCAGCGCGTGCGTTATTGATCATCTCTTTCACATGGCGGCGGGCGGGATTTATCAGCGGCAGGGAGGCGTGCCGGGAAATCCCTACGCCTACGAGCTTCTCCCCTCGATCGTAAAGCACAAACATCACATGGCGGCCTACGCCGGAATCTGCATTTATCAGGGCGACAATTTCCCCGAGGAATATCGAGGCCGAGTTTTCATGGGCAACATTCATCAGAACGCCATCAACCACGACCGCCTGATTCCGAACGGCTCGAGTTTCACCGCGGAGCCGGAAAAGGATTTTCTCACGACCACGGACGGCTGGTTCCGTCCGGTGAGCGAACAGACCGGTCCCGACGGCGCGCTCTGGATCGCCGATTGGTATGACAAATATCCGTGCTACCAGAACGCGCGGGCTGATCCCGAAGGTGTGGACCGCACTTACGGGCGGATCTGGCGCGTGGTTTACACCGGCGGAGAGGCGGGGAAGAAAATCGGTTCACGACCTCAACCCAACATGGACTTGAGCAAACTGGACTGGGAAAACCACGTGAAATTGCTCGCACACTCGAACGTCTGGCAGCGCCGCGCCGCGCAACGACTACTGATCGAGCGAGTGCGAATGAATTCCGAACCGTCCACAACTTCGCTTTTGAACACATTGGACGGAAATCCATCCCTGCCGATCGAGACGAAAACAGCCGCATTCTGGGTTTTCAACGAACGAGCGAAACTTGGTCGCGGTTTGCCTCTTTTCATCTATTGGGATCCGAACGTGGCTTACCGCGATCAATCGTTCCGGGCCGGACTGGCCGCGAAACATATTGGAGACACGCGAAATTCATCCGCCGAGGCGATGTCCACTCTGGAGAAAGCCGCCGCCGACCCGGACCCCGCCACACGTCTCGCCGTCGCCACCGCCTGCCGTCAGCTCGTCTCCAGTTCTCTCACCTTGGACACCGACATCAATACCGAGGTGCCCGTGGGAAAAATTCTCGTCGCGCTGATCAAATCCTCCGCCGACGCCAAAGATCCGCTCATTCCCTTCATGATCTGGATGGCGAGCGAGCCGCTCGTCGCTAGAAATCCCGCGCCCGGTTTGCAATGGCTCGCGGAAAATGGCGCGGACACCATGCCGCTCAGCGGAATTCTCGCGCGCAAGACCATGCGCCGGATCTGCGACACCGGAGAGCCGGCGAAGATGGATGCAGCGCTAAACTTCCTCGCCGCAATCAAAGGCAACGATGACAACTTCATTCTCGCCGCGCTGGATGGATTGATTGAAGGCCAGAAGGCGAAAGCGCTTCAACCCACTGGCGACACCACCGTGGCCCTGGCCAAATGCCTCGAGTCCGCCAGCCCTCGCGTCAAGGAACGGCTTCACCAACTCGGCACGGTCTGGGGCGACGCCAAGGCCGTCGAAGGCACACTCAAGACTATCAACGACCAAAATGTCCCCGTGGAAGATCGGATCAAGTCTGTCCAATCCGCCGGGCAATTGAAAACCGACGCCGCGCGCGCAGCAATGGTCACGTTGATTTCCAACGCGAACCCGGAGCCGCTCGTGATCGAAGGCTTGCGCGCCTTGAGCACGATTGGCGGCGACGGCGGCGAGACGGCCATCGTCAGGAATTGGAAAAACTTTCCTCCAGCGGCCCGGCGAACCGCGGCGGATGTCTTGGTTTCGCGATCATCCTGGGTCAATGCCTTTCTGGACGCAGTAAAAGACAAGACGATTTCACCAAGCGAGATTTCCGCGAGCGTCATGCGCACAATTGCCAACTACAAGAACGAGAATTTCAACAGGCGCATGGAACGTTTCGTCGGCAAATACCGCGAACCGGCCGCGGACAAAGTGGAGTTGACCCGGGAGAAACGGAAGGCGGTCTTGAATGGCGAACCAAACTTCGCGCGGGGCCACGAGCTGACGACGAAAGCCTGCCTCGTCTGCCACAAGTTTTACGGGGAAGGCGCGGAGGTCGGCCCGGATCTAACGGGCGTCGGGCGCTCGACGCTCGACGCGCTCCTGGCCAACGTGATCGACCCGAATCAAATCATCGGCAAGGGCTATGAAAACGTGATGATTGAAACCAAGGATGGCCGTTCGGTCAGCGGCCGGATGGTGGAGAATTCCGACTCGCAAATAAAACTTCTGGCCGCCGGGCCGGTCGAGAACGTCGTGGCAAAATCAGATATCGCCTCGATGAAAGTGAGCGAACTTTCCGTCATGCCGGAGGGTTTGGAGCAAATGTCCGACGCAGATTTCCGCGATATGATCTGGTTCATCCTCAATCCGCCCCAGGAAGGCCCGTTGACCATCGAGAAATATAAGGTGGTGACGGCAAAGTAATCCAGGCAGGAAATTTTTGGCAAATATTCTGGAAGCGACACGAGGCGATGAAACAACCGGATGCTGACAACCGGAAACTTCCGCCACGGGGATTATGAAAGGGAAAAGTCAGAGACTCGTCACCTCGTCTCCTACGATTGAAGGTAGGAACCGCCGTGATGGATTCAATTTAAACGCACGGGCAAAATCATGATGGCAAAATGATCAGAACGTTTCATTACGGATTTTCCACCCGATACAAATGCGTCTTGCTGCGGAGGTAAAGGGCCTTGCCGTCCACGGCGGCCGAGGCCATGAAACCGTCGTCCAGTTTGTTTTTGGCGAGCACCTTGAACTCGCGGCCGGCTTCCACGACCGTCGCAATTCCTTCCTCGTTGAAAAAGTAAACATGGCCCTCCGCATAGAGCGGCGCGGAAGAATGATTGCCGCCAATTCGTTCGCGCCAGACTTCCTGTCCAGTTTTCGCCTCGAGACAAGTGGCAATCCCGCCGTCATCCACCATGTAGATCAGATCATCGACCAGCAACAGAGACGGGCGTGCCGGGACGTTGCGCGTGACTTTCCAGGCGATCTGGGAGTCGTCCACGACACCTTTTCCGCCGGGGCGGATCGCCCAGACTTCGCCCCGTCCGTTTCCCGTGGTGCAAAAAATCAAGCCGTGGCCAAAGATCGGAGTCGTGGCGGTGGTGTGGGTCTTGTGCTCCTCGGCGCGCCAGAGTTCTTTTCCGGTGAACGGATCGTAGGCGTAGTAGGCCTTTGATCCCTGGCTGAAAAGGAACGGTTTTCCATCGAACTCGAAAATGCGCGGAGTGGAAAACGCCTTGCGCCAGTCACCATCGGCATCCAGCTTGCCGTCCGGCTTCAAATCCTTGAAATCGACCGAACGTTCCGTGCGCCAAATCGTTTTGCCCGTAGCCTTGTCGAGGGCGACGACGTATTGGAAATCACTGCCATCGAAATTATGAATGAGCATATCCTTGTAAATCGTCACAGAGGAACCGGCGCCGCGAAAGTGGTTGCAGACAAAATCGCGCCGCTCCCAGATGACCTTGGCGGTTTTGGTGTCGAGACAAGCGACGCCGGGCGAACCCCAGCTCACGTAGAGGCGGCCCGGCTCGATTACCGGTGTCGGCGAGGCGTAGGTGTTGAACGCGTGCGCGAACTGCGGCGCTTCCACGTCGAATATCTTGCGGTCGTGCAGCGTCTTGCCGGTTTCCTTGTCCACACAAACGACCGACAACTCCGTGCCCTTCGGATTGGCCGTGGTCATCCAGATTTCGCGACCGAGAATGACGGGCGACGACCAGGCCCGACCGGGGATGGGCGTTTTCCATTTCACATTCTCTTCTTCGCTCCAGGTCAACGGCAGTCCTTTGGCGTCGGAAATGCCATCGCCGTCCGGACCCCGGAACTGCGGCCAGTCACCCAGGCAAGTCAGGGCAATCAGGCTCAGGGCGACCACGCCGACGTTGGTTTTCAAATGCATGGAGGAATTCTTACTGAACCAAGAAAAAATTCCCAGCCTCCATTTTTGCGATGCCCGGCAGTCACACGAATAATTCTTATTCTTCGCCCCATGCTTGTCGTATAGTCTTGGGTCATGGTCAGAAAAGTTTTAGTGATCTTCGTCGTGGTTGCCTTTGCCGGACGCCTGTTGCAGGCCGCGACATCGGACGAAGTCGATTTCAATTTCCAAATCCGCCCGATCCTTTCTGACCGCTGTTTTAAATGTCACGGGCCCGATCCGAAAAGCCGCAAGGCCGATCTTCGGCTGGACGTGCCGGAAGCGGCGACCGCCCTGCGTGATAAAAAAGCCGGCACGCACGCCATTGTCCCCGGAAAACCGGATAAGAGCGAAGTCGTTCGCCGGATCACCACAACCGACCCCGACGACTTGATGCCGCCGCCGGACAGCCATTTGTCGTTGTCGAAGGAGGAGATTGCCCTTCTCACCCAATGGATCGCGCAAGGGGCAGAATATAAAACGCACTGGGCCTTTCTCCCGGTGCAGAAAATCACTCCACCCAGACTGGAGCGCAGCCGCAAAACCGGCACGCCACGTTCGGTTCGGAATCCCATTGATCAATTTGTGCTGGCACGGTTGCAGAAGGAAAACTTGCAGCCGGCACCGGAAGCCGGCAAAGAAACGTTGATCCGGCGCCTCGCGTTGGATTTGACCGGCCTGCCGCCGACGCCGAAGGAGATCGACGCATTCCTCAACGACGCGTCGCCCAACGCTTCTGAAAACCTCATGGAACGTTATCTCGCCTCCCCGACCTACGGCGAGCACATGGCGAATGACTGGCTCGACCTCGCCCGCTACGCCGATACTTACGGTTACCAGGCGGACGCGGATTGCGATTTGTCGGCGTGGCGTGACTGGGTGATCGGCGCGTTCAACAAAAATCTGCCCTACGACAAGTTCGCCACGTGGCAGGTTGCGGGCGATCTCCTGCCCGACGCAACTGATGAACAGATTTTAGCAACGGCATTCAACCGCCTGCATCGCCAGACGAACGAAGGCGGCAGTGTGGAGGAGGAGTTCAGAAGCGAATATGTTTCCGACCGGCTGCACACCTTCGGGACGGCTTTCCTCGGGATGACCTTCGAATGCTCTCGCTGCCACGATCACAAGTACGACCCGATCAAGCAAAAGGATTACTACCAGATGACGGCGTTCCTGGACAAAATCGACGAGTCAGGCCTCTATTCGCATTTTACCCGCGCCATCCCGACGCCCACGCTCCTCCTTTACAAGGAGGGCGCCAAGGAAAAACACGCGGCGTTGAAGAAACAGATCGCTGACGCAGAAGCAAAAATCAAACAAGTCGAAAAAACTGCGCGTGTCCGTTTTGAATCGTGGCAGGCAGGGCTCGCAAGTCCTCCGCTCGCCGATTCTGTTCAGCCGATTGTTCACTTTGCCTTCGAGCAGATTGACAGCAACAAAACCCCAAACGCATTCGGAACCAATTCGGCCACGCTCAACGACAAGCCGAAACAAGTGGAAGGACGCGTGGGCGAGGCGTTGAAATTTGACGGAGAGAGTTCCGTCGTTTCCAGGGGAATGGCCGATTTCAAGCGGACTGACCCATTTTCGTTTTCCCTCTGGATCCAGCCGACCGAGCAACAGGAACGCGCCGTCATCTTTCACCATTCCCGCGCCTGGACCGATTCCGGCAGCCGCGGTTACGAGTTGATTCTGGAAAAAGGAAAACCCACGTTTGCACTGATCCATTTCTGGCCGGGAAACGCCATCGGCATCCGCGCACACGAAACGATCCCGCTCAATGAATGGACTCAACTCACTCTGACCTACGATGGATCGAGTCGAGCCAGCGGTTTGAAGATTTTCGTTAATGGCAACGCTGCGGAAGTCGAAATCCTTCACGACACGCTCTCCAAGGATATCATGCATCGCGCCGAGTGGGGCGACTCGGAGGCGGGGAGTATTCCGCTGACGCTGGCCGCTCGTTTCCGCGATGCGGGATTTAAGAACGGGCTGATCGATGAATTTCAAATTTTTGACCGCTGCCTGGCGCCGCTGGAAATCGCCGCCAACGGTAGCGGAGCGAACGAAACGCTAAACGCGGAAAAAACTCAGCGCCTCGCCAACCCGGTGCCGTCCGATTCCGATCTGTTCACGTATTATCTCCATCGCCACGATGCCGGATACCAGGCTGCGGCAGCCGATCTAAAAAAGCTTCGCGAAGAAGAGAATAGTTTCGCCAACGACATTCCTGAGATCATGGTGATGAAGGAATCGCCGACGCCCCGGCAGACTCACCTCCTGAAACGCGGCGCCTACGACGCGCCCGGCGAACCGGTCGAACCAGGAACACCCGAAGGCATTTTCCCATTTCCAAAAAATTATCCGAGAAATCGACTCGGCCTGGCGCGATGGCTGACCGACCCGAAGAATCCGCTCACGGCCCGCGTCGCGGTCAATCGAATCTGGAAGATGCATTTCGGGCGCGGGCTCGTGGCCACACCGGAAGATTTCGGCAGCCAGGGCCAGTTGCCGAGCCATCCCGAGTTGCTCGATTGGCTGGCAGGAAATTTTGTCAAAACTGGTTGGGACGTGAAGAAACTGCATCGGCTCATTCTCACCTCGGCAACCTACCGGCAATCGTCGGTTGCATCCGCCCAGGCGGTGGCGGTCGATCCGGATAATCGTTTGCTCGCGAGCGGGCCGAAGCAACGTTTGCAAGCCGAGGAGATCCGCGATTCCGCTCTCGCGGTGAGCGGGTTGCTTTCCTCCAAAGTAGGTGGTCAGGCAGTAAAACCGTATCAACCTGCGGGACTCTGGGAACAGTCGGGCACCGGAAAGAGTTACGCGCAGGATAAAGGGGAAAAACTGTATCGACGCAGCCTCTACACGTTTCGCCGGCGCACCTCGCCGCCGCCGTCGATGTTGATTTTCGACGGGACTTCGCGCGAAGTCTGCACCGCCAAACGGGAGACCACCACCACCCCGCTCCAGGCGTTGGTGCTCCTGAACGATCCACAATTCATCGAAGCCAGCCGTGTCCTTGCGGAGAAACTGATCAGCGACAAAGCGTCCGACCTCCAGAGCCAGGTGGAGGGTGCCTTTCGCCAGGTCATTGGCCGGACACCGCAGCCGCGCGAACGGGAAATCCTGAATCAGCTTTACCAGGAACAATTGGAAACCTTCGCCGCGAACCCGGAAGCAGCCGGTAAATATCTCGCGATCGGCGAACACCCGCGCGACGCGCAACTCGCCAGCGAAAAAGTCGCCGCGCTGAGCGTGCTCGTGAACACCTTGATGAACTACGACGAATTTGTGATGAAACGATGAAGACCCCACTCTGCACAGGACCGCTGCCGATGGACGGACTGAACCGCCGCCAATTCCTGAATCGTTTTGGCCTCGGGCTCGGCGGCATTGCGCTGGGCTCCCTGTTAAATCCATTTCAGGCCACGGGCGAGATCGCCGGTGAAAATCGATTTGGCATCCTCGGCGGGACGCATTTTCCTCCCAAGGTCAAACGCGTCATTTACCTGTTCATGGCGGGCGGGCCATCGCAGTTGGAAACATTCGACTACAAACCATTGCTCAACGAACGGAACGGCGAGCAGCTTCCCGATTCCGTTCGCATGGGACAGCGACTCACGGGCATGAGCGGCAATCAGGCGACGCTTCCGATGGCCGGGTCGATTTTCAAATTCAAGCAACACGGAAAATCCGGCGCCTGGGTCAGCGACCTCCTGCCGCACACTGCAAAGGTTGTGGATGATATGGCCATTGTCCGGTCGATGTTCACTGAGGCGATCAACCACGATCCGGCCTTCACGTTCATGCAAACCGGCTCGCAATTGTCCGGACGTCCGAGCATCGGCTCCTGGTTGAGCTACGGATTGGGGAGCGACAACCAGAATCTGCCGTCATTCGTTGTCCTCATCACGCCGGGCAAAGTGGATCAACCGCTTTCCGCGCGGCTTTGGGGCAGCGGATTTTTGCCATCGACTTATCAAGGCGTGCAATTTCGTTCCGGAAAGGAACCGGTTCTCTATCTGAACAACCCGGAGGGAATCACCGACCGCTCGCGGCGACTGCAACTCGATCGACTGCGTGAGTTGCACGAAACCGCCAGGCAATCCCTGGAGGACGCGGAGATCAACACGCGCATCACCCAATACGAAATGGCCTTCCGGATGCAAGCCTCCGTGCCGGATGTTGTCGATGTTTCCAAAGAACCGGACCACATCTTCGATCTCTACGGAGCGGATTCGCGCAAGCCAGGCACATTTGCCGCCAATTGCCTGCTCGCGCGAAGGCTGGCCGAGAACGGCGTGAAGTTCATTCAACTCTATCACCAGGGTTGGGACCATCATGGAAACGTGCCCGGCGGAATGCGCACCCAATGCCGCGAAACCGACGAGGCATCCGCCGCGCTCATCCAGGATTTGAAGCAACGCGGCATGCTCGACGACACACTGGTGGTCTGGGGTGGCGAATTCGGACGCACGAATTATTCACAGGGAAAACTGACTCCGACCGATTATGGACGCGACCATCATCCCCGTTGTTTTTCAATCTGGATGGCGGGGGGCGGTGTGAAGGGCGGAAGCGTCTATGGTGCCACCGATGAATTCGGCTACAACGTCGTGCAGGACGGAGTTCACGTTCACGATCTGCACGCCACGATGCTCCACCTTCTCGGCATCAATCACGAACAGCTCACCTACAAATATCAGGGACGCTATTTCCGCCTGACCGACGTGCATGGAAAAGTGGTCAAGGGAGTTTTGGCGTAGGCGTTTTCGGGAACCACGCGGCGTTCGGTGACACCGTGAAGGAGCGCGGACATTCGTGTCAGCGAGTTCACGGGAAATTCCCGTCCCGTGTTCCGAAACCCCACGTGCCTGGCCACCACGCGAGCGATTGGAAAGTCACCAGAACTCGCGGACAGGAATGCCCGCGCTCCGGCATTTCCGCGTCGGCTGCGCCCGATCGTCGGGGCAACGCGCTGATTCTTGAGCGCGCCCTTCTCCGGGATTTTCATTAGGCAGCGTGCACAAATGCGTGCATAATTCATGCAGCCATTTCTTACTACGAATCATGAAAAGCAACACGCGCCTATCCCTCTTCGGTCTCCTCTTGTTTTTCTCAGGCGTCTGTTTCTCCCAGCCCTTTGGTTTGGCAACACGGGTCGCCAATTCCACCTTGCAAATGCCAGCCAATCCGCCGGTTTTCGGTTACTCCGTTACCAATGCGTTCGGCGCCCTGACGTTCACCGATCCGGTTGTAATCACCACGCCAGCCGGTGAAACCAACCGCCTCTTTGTCGTCGAACAACGCGGACGCATCGCCGTCATCACAGATCTGGCGAGTCCGAATCGCACGGTGTTTCTCGACATCACCAGTCGTGTGTTGGGGGGTGTAAACAGCGAGCAAGGCCTGCTCGGGCTGGCATTTCATCCGAACTACGCGAGCAACCGTTACTTCTACGTTTTTTACTGCGTCACCTCATCCTCTCCCGGCGTGGCGAGCAACACGCCGCACAATCGCCTGTCGCGATTTGAAACGCTGGCCAGCAATCCCAACCTGGCGGACGCAAATTCCGAGGTGATCCTCATCAATCAAAACGACGAAGCCCCTAATCACAACGGTGGGGATCTGCATTTTGGGCCGGACGGATATCTTTACGTTTCGCTCGGCGATGAAGGCGGGGGAAACGACACTTGGAACAACAGCCAGCGGATCGACAAAGATTATTTCGCGGGAATGCTGCGCATCGACGTGGACAAAAAATCCGGCAACCTCGCGCCCAATCCGCATCCGTCCGTCGTTACCAATGTGAGCGGTGCCAATTATTCCGTGCCCGGAGACAACCCATTTATCGGCGCGACAAAATTCAACGGAACGAACGTCAATCCCGCCAGTGTGCGCACAGAATTCTGGGCCACCGGCCTGCGCAACCCGTGGCGGTTCTCGTTCGATCCGGCGACCGGAATTTTGTATTGCGGCGATGTGGGGCAGATCGCCCGCGAAGAAATCGACGTCATCACCAGGGGAGGGAATTACGGCTGGGCGTATCGCGAGGGGTTTATTGCCGGGCCGAAAGCTGCGCCTGCTGGATTCGTCCACAACAACCCGATTCTCGATTATGGCCGAGGCTCCGGAACAAACCAGGGCACCTCCGTCACTGGCGGGGTGGTTTATCGCGGAACAAAGATTTCGCAGCTCTACGGATCTTACATCTTTGCCGACTACCTTTCCGGGAATGTCTGGGCAACGCGGCCCAATGGCACCAACGTTGTTCCATTCGAGCGCCTGACAGGCAGCACCGGCATCGCCGGGTTCGGAATCGACCCGACCAACGACGATGTATTGATGGCGAACCAGGGAACCGACACCATTCGACGGCTGATTTACAACACGACCCAGTCAGGCGCGTCGCTGCCGGCGACTCTGTCCGACACGGGAGCGTTTTCGGACCTGCCAACGCTGACGCCCAATCCCGGAGTCGTTCCCTACGATGTGAACGTACCGTTCTGGTCGGACAACGCGACCAAGGCCCGCTGGTTTTCCGTGGCGAACACCAATCTCACCATCACCTTCAACCGTTCGAACAACTGGCAGTTCCCGACCGGCACCGTCTGGATCAAACATTTCGACCTGGAACTAACCAACGGGGTTCCCGCCTCCGCGAAGCGACTGGAAACGCGATTGCTCGTGAAGAATTCCGCGGGCGTTTACGGCGTGACCTATCGCTGGGGAAATTCTTTGAGCAACGCGACGCTGGTTCAAGAGGAAGGTTTGGACGAGACCTTTGTCATCCACGACGGCGGGAATTCGCGGACGCAAGTTTGGCACTATCCAAGCAGGAGTGAATGCCTGGCCTGCCACACGACGGCAGCAGGGTTCGCCCTCGGCTTCGGCACGGCGCAGCTCAATCGCGGGTTCAATTACGACGGGACGAGCGACAACCAGATTCGGGCGCTGAATCACGCGGGCTATTTTTCGAGCGCGGTTTCGAACTTGAACACGCTTTCAGCAATGGCGCACGCGACGAATTCCGCCGTCAGCACGGAATACCGCGTTCGTTCCTATCTGGCGGCGAACTGCGCGCAATGTCATCAACCGGGCGGACCGGCGCTCGGCAACTGGGACGCACGCCTGTTGAATCCATTGTCGGCGGCAGGGATCGTCAGCGGGGTTTTGGTCAACAATTCGGGCGACACGAATAACCGGATTGTGGTTCCGAACGACGCGGAACATTCTATGTTGCTCACGCGGATTTCAACCAGTGGACCTTTGCGCATGCCGCCACTCGCTTCGTCGCTCGTTGACACACAGTCGGTCAATCTGGTGAGGTATTGGATCACGAATGATCTGGCGGGATATCGGTCCTTTCCACAGTGGCAGATCGCAAATTTCGGCTCTACCAATGCGCCCCTCTCGGGAGCGAATGAGGATTTCGATGGAGACGGAGCGCTGAATAGGCAGGAGCAGTTGGTGGGAACCAGTCCGACCAACAAATTGGATTTCTGGGCGATTTCTGCGAGCCGGGAAGGCGGATCCTTGGCAATTCGATTTGACCAAGTTGCCAATCGCGGATTTGAAGTCCAGGTCGCGATTGCTTTGCAGCCGGCGGATTGGCGTCCACTGGAAGTTCCCGAGAACCGGCCGTGGTTCGCCGCGACGAATACATCAGCGTTGGTCCCGGATATAATCGAAGGCAATTCGAAATATTATCGGGTGCGGGTTTTTGAACCATAACCCTCCTGGAACAGACCAGGAAAGAGTAAGATTAAGAGGACGATTAAGATTGAGACCGAGCAGCTCTCGATTTTCTGGAACAGCGATTTGAGTCGCTTTACGCCAGAACCGGAACTTCCACCTCGATGGGGGCGAGCGTGAGTTCGAACCCTTCCCGGGCGGCTTCGACGATCAGGCTGGAATCGTGTTCCGAAACGATTTCGCGGGCGCGGGCCACCATTCGCGAGATTTTCTCATCACTGTGATCCGGATCATGATGAAAAAGGAACAGGCGCTTCACTCCCGCGCCAATGGCAAAGGCCACGGAATCCTCCATGCAACTGTGACCCCAGCCGACGTGGTTCTCATACTCCGCCGCGTCATATTGTGAATCGAGAATCAGCACATCGGACCCGCGCACAAAATTAGCGAGGCGCTTGTCCTGTTGGGCGGCGAAGGCGCGCTGTTCCTCGGTCGGTTTGGGCCCCCTGTCCCGCAGGCGCTGGAAGAGTTCGACGTCGGTAACGTAGGAAATCGATCCGCCCGAACTGAAAATACGATATCCGGTGCAGATGCCGGGGTGATTCACGAACTCCGCCTTCACGCGAACGGACCCGATCTTGAAATCAACCTCCTCGATTTCCTTGATGCAAATGTGACTCGGCAATTCCCGCATGCTGACTGGAAAATAGGAACTCTCCATCTGGGAGGACAAAATATTCTCCAACCCCTGGCGCGCGCCCTCGAAGCCGAGAATACGAATGCGATTGACCGGATTGTAGGCGGGTTGAAAAAATGGAAAACCCTGGATGTGATCCCAGTGCGTGTGAGAGATCAAGAGGGTCAGATTGATGGGCTTTTTTTGAAACTCATTTTTTAGCGCCACGCCAAGCGGACGAATGCCGGAACCGGCATCCAACACGATGATTTCGCCACCGGTGCGAACCTCGACACACGAGGTGTTGCCGCCGTAAAAAACAGTGTCACGACCCGGCGTCGGAATTGACCCGCGCACTCCCCAAAATTTTAACCGGGTGGATTCATTTGAAACACCACTCGAAGCGACCGTTCCCTCTGAATTTGGAGCACGAGCAACGAACCGTGTCATGATCGCGGCAAGTTCCGCGGGCACCACCGGCTTAACGAGGTATTCGTCGGCACCGGCCTCCAGGGCGTTCAGTCGATCTGTCGCGTAACCGCTGCCCGTGGTGATCACGATCAGCGTATGAGGCAAACGGTCCTTTTGCGCTTTCAGAAATCGGCAAACCTGAAAACCATTGCAACGCGGCATCAGCAAATCGCAAAGAACAATTTCGGGCCGGTGCTCCAAGGCGAGTTTCATTCCCATCTCGCCATCCTCCGCCTGCAACACGCGCCACCCGGTTTCGGTCAGCCATTCGGACAGCACGTCACGAAACGAAGGATCGTCGTCTATAAGCAGGACAGTCTTCATCAGGAAGTGCCTACTGTTTCATTTTTCCCGGAAAAGACAAGCTGATCGTTAAAAACCTTCATTCGTATTTAATATCGGATCGATCCCTGTATTCAGGGGACCGAGCACGCGTAAATGAGCAAGACGGTGGCCAAGGCTGCCTGAACCCCCGATGTAGAAGGGTCGGGTTAGCGATATTATCAGTAATTTCACACACCAACGGAAGGTCGGCGTTCCATCCATGTTGCGCTTGCAGGTTGGCCGGTCTCTCGTTATTTCAGTTCATGCACCGGTTTTATTTGCCCGCCGACCAATGTCAGGAAACGACGTTGACGTTACTGGATCGCGAAGCCCACCACGCTGCGCAGGTTCTGCGAGTGCGTCCCAACGAGAAGGTACTTGTCCTCGACGGGGTGGGTCATGAGTTTCAATGTGACGTGCAAAAAGTCTCCCGCAAAACGGTGTCACTGGCCGTAATCGGCATCCGTTTCACAGAACCCCTTCCCTACTCCATCACCCTGCTTCAGGCCGTTCCGAAGGGAAAAATCATTGAGTCGATCCTGCAGAAGGCGACCGAATTGGGAGTGGCGCGGATCGTGCCCATCCTCTCCGAGCGGGTCACAACACAACTCGACGGGGAAGGCGCGAGCGACAAACTGGAAAAATGGCGTCTTTGCACAATCGAAGCCATCAAGCAATGCGGCCAGCCGTGGTTGCCGCGCGTCGAGATGCCCGTCACACCCCAGGCCTTTCTAGCGGCCAACGAAAGATTTGACCTCGCGCTGGTAGCGTCGCTCCACACTGGCAGCCGCAGTCCCCGGGAATATCTTGGCGCATTCGCCGCCGAGAGAAAAAGAAAACCGAAATCGGCGTGCGTTTGGATCGGCCCCGAGGGTGATTTCAGCCCCGCGGAAATGGAATCAATCACGAGGTCTGGCGTCCAGCCAATTACCCTGGGCCGACTTGTCCTGCGCTGTGAAACGGCGGCCATTTATTGTCTGTCGATTTTAAATTACGAGCTGGCGGAAAAGGAGCGCGGACTTCACTCCGCATCACCGTGACACTTCGTTTGCCGTGCGGATCTGGCCGGTGCAAATCCAGTCGAAGCGGAATAAATTCCCCGCTCCGATGGGCACCAGCGGCGACACATCTACTTTTTAAACAAACCTTGAAACTCCGGCGTGCTTCGAATCGGGTTCAGGTTCGGATCATTGGTCCGGGCATGCTCGCGCAGATTGATTGCTTTCGGATCCTTCTTAACTCTTGCGTCGCTTAATTCAAACGCCGTTTGCAGCGCCTGGACTCCCGCCACTTTTCCCTGCGCCGCTTGAAGCCCGCCCAGATTATACCAGGTTTCAGGATTATCCGGGCTGAGCTTGACCAGCCGTTGCATCGTTCCTTCCGCGCTCGGGATCATGTTCAGTTGCACAAAGGCCTGGGCGATTTTCATCATCGTGGCCGTGTCGGTGGCCGGGTTCGCCGACAATTGTTCGAGAAGCAGGGCCGCTTCTTTCGCCTGGTTGTTTTGCATCAGCCGGATCGCTTCATTGAACACCGATCCCGCCTGGGTCGCCTGCGCGTTCATCGACCCGCTTTTCATCGCCAAAACCTGGTTCAACAATCCGTCAATGGACGTGTTGAAAGGATCAAGTTTTTTGCACGTCTGAATAATCAGAATGGCATCATCCAGCCGTTGCATGCTGAGAAGCAGATTGACGTAACGATAGACGGCCTCCGGGCTGAAGGGGCAGTAGGCGAACGCCTGTTTGAAGGTGAACTCGGCTTCCTTGATCATCCGTTGCTGTTCGGCGGGCGATTTGGAATTCGCCACCCGCCAGGCGTAAACGCCGCCGATTGAGCTGCGCAATTTTGAAAACGCTTTTTGAGCGTTGTCATCGCGCACGAACTTCCGGTCGCCGGTAAACCCTTTGTAGTCGTGGTGCAGGTAGGTGCGCTCGGCAAAATCGCAAATCTCCGGCACGGTTGTGTCGTAGGTGATCCAATTCCCAACCAGCCGGTCGGAATATTTGCTCCAGAATTCGTGGTCCTTGTCCACAATCTCCTGGGTCAATTCCGGCAACGGCTGCCGATTGATCTTCATGATGATCCCCGATGGAGTCAGATAGGAATACATCCAATCCAGCGGGAAACTTTCTTCGACGTAGAATTCGTTCTCGGGGTTCGCGTCAAAGATCATCTTGGTCAAAATGCCGTTGATGCTCATCACGGCGACCTGGCCGGAAACCTGGACGCGCCCGTTCTCGATGCGAAAATCCTCGCCCGGTTTCATCTGGTTCAACTGATAACGTCGCTGGGCGTCCTCCAGGTACTCGTTGAAGGCACGCTGAGAATCTTCCGGGGATGGCGTCTTGATCTCCTTCGGAGGATAGACTCCGTCGGCGCGCCGACTCTTTTCAATGCGATCACCCAAGCCCGTAAAAACATTGTCCAGCAGAACCATTGTCGGCTTTTGCAGCGTCACGATCAAAACCCCGAGGACACCGGCGGAAATGAGAACCACCGGCAGCGAGAATCTCGGCCAAAACACCGCCAGACCCAGCAACCCGAGCCCAAACGCCAAGCCGATTCCAAACCCGCGCCCCGCGAAAAAGTTCTGGAAAAACGGCGGGTCAACCTGCGCGCTCCGGTTGTAGTGCGCCCGGATGTAGCTCAAATAGGTTCCGTCCGCCAACGCGTTTTGCGTGATGATATAAACATCCCGGCGATCAAACTTCGGGTCGAATTTTTTTTCCGGTGGAATAAAACTTTCGCAGAAAATCATGTAGGTGGGGCAGAATCGGCCCGGGTCCGTTCCCCCGAACAAAATCGTGTCTCGCGCCATCTCCGGGTAAACACCAAATGGCGGCGTGAACATGTCGTGACCGAACCAGAATCCGAAACGATGGTCGCGTTGTTCGTTGTCTTCCCAGTGGGAAATGATCAGGTTCGTCGGCAGAACGGCGAACAGGACCAATAGTGGCCCCATGCGCATTCTGGAACGGGAGAGCACGATGAGAAACACGAACCCGATCGCAAATAGAAACAGGAATAGCCCGGGAAATATATCGACCCGGTTCTGCCCCTGCACCAATACCTGGCCGAGCCCATAGAAGAAGAGCTTGATGCCGGTCACATCCGTTCTTTTCGCAAAGATTTCGACCACCCGATCCGAGAGCAGGTAAAGCGAAATGGCCGCCGCGATCATTCCGCCCCCAAGCGCCCACTGGCGATATCTCTCGTACTGCGTCGTCAGGAGCGCCCCTATAATAGCCAGCCCGTAACCGATGCTCATCGTCACCATCATGTAGGAAGCGGTGAAGAAAACTTTAGTCAGATCCCGGCTCTGCTTGTCCGTCGATGGGTTCAGCAGGATCATCAGGAGCATGGCCAGGAATACCCAGATGGCGGCCAGCCCAATGATCCAGGCGCGTTCCCGGGATTGCATGCGACGCAGAAAGAAAAATGGAACGAGCGCGATCAAAAGGTAAACATAAGTAAATTCCTCTCCAGCACTTTCCACGTACATCACAACTTGATCTTTCAATCGGGCAATGCTGTCGGTGGGATGGGTTTTCTCGTATTGCCCCCGCGTGAACGCGTGGACGAAACCCTCGGCCGTGCGCGGATAACCCCAGTTCAACGGAGGATTCGTCATCGAAGCGAGCGGCATGTAGAAGTAAAACAACGCCCCGAGAATCCAGACCGCCCCAAGAATGACGAGCGCCTTCCATTCAGTCAGGAGCTTCTGGGTTTTGATCACCAGCCAGATGGTTCCGGCGATCGACGCAAAACCGATCAAAAGGAAAATCGTAAACAGCGGATTGACCTGCCCGGGGATCGCGCTGTCAAACGAGGTCAACTTCCCGGCGCCCTTGGCCCACACGCCCATCAAAAATATCAGCGAGTTCGCGAAAAACAGATCACGACCGAGCTTCGGCTGCGCGAGCATGATCGCAATCTGGATGCCCATCGCGCCGACGATCAGCGTCTGATGGTTGGTGAAACTCACGCCGAACAGGAAAAACGCCCAGTAAAGATAGCGGAGCTGTTGCGGCGCGTACATCCAGCGCAGCAACAGGCACAGAACCATGCAAAACGACAGGACGCCAAACGTATAGACTTCCACGATCACCGAT
>Ga0163144_10008443_pt1 | contig 22302 bp, 16 predicted proteins | sample OliLak19BULKMAT1_FD_123175 | JGI IMG/M metagenome (GOLD analysis project Ga0163144, IMG submission 123175) | Freshwater microbial mat bacterial communities from Lake Vanda, McMurdo Dry Valleys, Antarctica - Oligotrophic Lake LV.19.BULKMAT1 | ecosystem: Environmental > Aquatic > Freshwater >... | reverse complement strand
TTACTTTAGAACGCAAGCCGCGCTGGACCGATCAGACGCTCTTCGCCGAAGAACGCATCACCCGCGAACAGGCCATCCGCTTCTACACAATCAACAACGCCTACCTCAGCTTTGAAGAGAAAGAAAAAGGCTCTCTCGAACCCGGCAAGCTGGCCGATTTCATCGTCCTCGACAGGGACATCCTCACCTGCACGGTCGGGCAGGTGAAGGACATCAAAGTTCAATCCACCTGGCTCGGCGGCCGGGCAGTCTACGAGTCCAAGCCCTAGAGCTTCAACTCCCACCCCGGCCTGAAGACCGGCCGCACCAGCTTTGTTGCCTCAGGGCTATTGGTGAATCGCATCAACTTGCTATCCCAATCCAGCTTGCCAGGTACGCGGAACGCAACCGCCGCCATCGCCAGCCATTCCGCATAGGGCCCTGAAATCCCAAAGTGCGAACAGGACGGTTCCCCGCCCTTGCACGCGCGAACCCAATCCGTCATATGTCCTGGAGACCGCGTCAACAATTGCGGAGGCAGCTTGTACTCGGCCCAGCGTGCCGCAGGCAATAGCCAAACGCCCTCTCCGCGCTCCACCGTAGCCATGATGCCCTTGGTGCCCATAAACACCGCACCATTTCCAACCAGCAGTCCCGGCGCAGGGCCACCCCGATCGCCACCAAACACCTTCACCCCCGGCCCACCTGCGCCCCTGCGAGGTGCGCCAGCCGCAGGCACTTGTCGAGGTGGCCCCTGCTGAGCAGCACCCCCTCCAGGACGCCCGCCACCCATCGGTCTCCCCTTTTCGGTCAAATTGTTCGGCGGAGGCAGAATCCGCTCATTCTCCATCCCTGGAACGCGATAAACATCCGGGTCCGAAGACCGTGCCGAATCATGATAGAAAACCTTCACTGCCGGCATATCGCCGCGAGAAGGGAAATCAAGGCGAATCGTCGCGCGGTCAGGAAACGTCAGCTTGCTCGGATTTGTTTGCGAGACACACTCAACGCTAGTGGGCGAGCCCAGCATCAGCGCATGATGCACCGGCCCCGCCGTATGCGTAGCCCAATTGCCAATCTGTCCGGTACCGAAATCATAAAAACCCCGCCAGTTGTAAGGCACATAGTAAGAGCTATAGGGCCGCATCGGCGAAGCCCCTAGCCACGCCTGCCAATCCAGAGTAGAAGGAACGCTCTCCTCCGGCGGCGGTCCCTGCAATCCAGTAGGATGCGTACCCGGCGTCACGCAAACATGCGCCTCGGTAACATCCCCAATCTCGCCAGACCACAGGATTTCGGCGGCAACCCGGTGAGACTCGTGCGAGTAACCCTGATTGCCCATCTGCGTGGCCACCTTGTATTTCGCAGCCGCCTCCGTAAGAAGTCTCGCTTCCCAAACCGTCCGCGTCAGCGGCTTCTCAAGATACACATGCTTGCCGCGCTGCATGCAGGCCAACGCCACCGTCGCATGCATGAAGTCCGGAATCGCAATCGTCACTGCATCGATCTTCGAGCCCTCCTTATCGAGCATCACCCGATAGTCCCGATACAGCGGCAGCTTCTCAAACTTCTTGATGTTGGGCTCGCCCCGGGCGAGATCGACGTCACAGAGGGCAACGATGTTTTCCGTAGCGGCAGCTTGATTGAGGATCACCCCACCCTGCCCGCCACACCCGATCGCGGCAACATTCAGCTTGTTGTAAAAGGGCTTGTAACCAAGCGCCTTCAGCGAGGCAATACTGCCAAATCCCGCTGCCGGCACAGCTCCGCTCAAGAGCGAGCCGTAAAAGAAGTAGCGTCTAGAGAGGGAATTCACACGGCCATCATATATCGCCTCGCGATGATACAATCCAGTCGAAATGCAGAATTCCCGCAGAGAAATCCTCGTTGGCATCGCCGGTGCGGGCACGCTCGCCGCCGCCGACAACAAGCCGCATGTCCATACCCATGACGACGACCAGCCTGCGACGGCAACTTCTACCGAATCCTACGCACCCAAATTCTTCACAGCCACAGAACTCACAACCGTCGGGGCGCTAGCCGAAACCATCATTCCCCGCACTCAGACCCCTGGCGCATTCGACGCTAAAGTCCACGAAATCATCGACGAAAGCCTCGCTACGCGTAAGCCCCAACAAGCCGCATGGCGCAAAGGCATCACCGAAGTCAGCGCACTTTCAAAGAAGCTTTACAAGAAAGAATACGCCGCCCTTGACCTTAGCGATCAGGCCGCCGTCATGACCGAGCTGTCTGTAAAAAGCCCATTCTTCAAAACGCTAAAGGACGCCACCTGCGACGCATACTATTCAACAAAAGAAGGCCTGATGACCGAGCTCGGCTGGGACGCCGCCAAGCCCATGCCTGAGTTTAAGGGCTGCACCCATCCTGAGCATCAAATCTAGTTCGAACTGAAGCGAGGAAAGTCAGGCGTCTTGCCCGCTGCCAGTTCCTTCCTCCACTCGCCGGCCTTACTGCTGTCGCGCCAAGTTGATTCAGAAACGAGAATCAGAAACTGATCGACTGCGGTTCTACGGCCCTTGGCCAATAGTTCAATCGCCAGCCGAAAACTGGGGCCAGACAGGCGCATGAGCTCTTCTGTTCTTACCCTCATCGAATCGACGATCGCCTTCTCGGCTGCAGCAATATCACCCTTCGCTAAATCCGCAAGGCCGCGGACGGTCAAAGCGGAATGTTTTAGCGTTCCAGGGTCGCCTCCCTTGTAGTCCTTGCTCTCCACCAGTGCGATCAGCTCGACGGAGGCACTTCTGGCGGTCTGCCAATCTTCCGCATCCACCGCCGCATAAGCTAACTTCCTCAGCTCCAGAGGCCGCGTCCCAGAAATTGCCTGGGCCAAATCTTCCTTCGCGAAGTTGAGCCTTTGATAGGCCGGCAATTCAGCCCATAGCCCACTCAAACCCATGCCAACAAGCATCGCTTGAACCTGTGCCTGCTCAAACTGGTTTGACTCAACCTGCGTTCGCAGCAATGCAATCGTGCTCAATACCGCTGTGGTATTTCGCATCTGGCCCATTTGGGCTGCCACCGTCTCATCGACCTTAATAGGTTTGTTATCTAGCTTCGATCTGATGTGCGCCTGTAAGGGGAAAAGTTGATGCAGCGCTTTGTCGTATCGCGAGCGGTTGATCTCAAACAGCATCTTGTCGAAGTTGGTATCAAACTCCTGGGCCATCAAAGGCAATGCGATTAACAACGGCAGCAGCATCGAACAAATTCTCCACTTTGATATAGTTCCCTTGATTGGACGCACCTTCAGTTTGTAGCGTTCCGCCCGATGTATGCAAGCACCTACCTCTACCCAAATCAAAACCTCAGCAAAGCGTTATGACGTCGTAATTGTCGGCTCGGGAGCCGCTGGAGGGATGGCCGCTTACAACCTTACCCGCCAGGGCGTCAGCGTACTGGTCCTCGATGCCGGCCAGAAATTCAACAAAGCCAGCTTCTGGTCGCACGTCCGCCCCTGGGAGGCACGGGCCCGCAATCGCCGTGGTCAAAAGCCACCGCAATTTCTCCTCACCGCCGAAGAGCAACCCTTCCTCACTCCCAACGAGCAGGACTTCGACCTCTGGCGCGTCTGGGGCCGCGGTGGCAAGACTAACATCTGGGGCCGCGTCAGTCTGCGCTACTCCGAAGCCAACCTCCAGGAACCCGCCAAAGACGGTCACGAGATCCCCTGGCCCATCCACTATTCAGACCTCGCGCCCTATTACGACAAGGTCGAGCAGCTCATCGGTGTCTGCGGCGGCGATGACGAAAGCGAATTCCTGCCAGGCTCCAAATTCCATCTGCCGCCACCAGCCCCGCGCTGTGGCGAACAGCTCCTGCGCAAGGCCGCCAAAGGCATTGGCATCAACATCAACAGTGGCCGCCGCGCCGTTCTCACCAAAGAACACAACGGCAAGGCGCCCTGCCATTACTGCGGAGCCTGCGGCAAAGGTTGCGACATCGGCGCATTCTTTAACTCAACTGACTACCTGCTCGAACCCGCCGCCCTCACCGGCCTGCTCACCATCCGCGACAACTCCGTCGTCTCGCATGTAACCGTCAACGACAAAGGCCAAGCCGAAGGCGTTCACTTTTTCGACCGCCTCACCGGCCAAGCCGAAGAAGTCAAAGCCCGTATCGTCATCATGGCCGCCAGTTGCGTCGACTCCACCCGCATTCTTCTCAACAGCAAGTCCAACCGTCACCCCAATGGCATTGGCAATTCGAGTGACGTAATCGGCCGCTACCTCTGTGAACAGGTCCGCTTCCACATCTACGGCTTCGTGCCAGAGTTGATGGGCAAGAAGGCTCAGAACGACGACGGCATCGGCGGCGAACACATCTACATGCCCCGCTGGGCAGGCCAATCGAAATCGCGCAAGTACATGCGCGGCTACGGCAGCCAGTTCTGGAACACCGGCGCTCAACCCGGCGTCAGCTACTCCAGGCAACTCCCCGGCTTTGGCGTTGGCTACAAAGAAAACGTCCGCCGCCACTTCCCCGCTCTGGTCGCCATGCACCCTTACGGCGAAGTGCTCCCCTACGCCGACAACCGCATCACTCTCGATACAAAGCGCAAAGACAAATGGGGCATCCCCATTCCCGTCATCGACTACAAGATCAAGGAAAACGAGCGCACCATGATCCAGGACATGTACGACACGGCGCTCGAAATCATGACAGCGGCTAAGGCCGAAATCCTCCCCTATGAGCGGGGTTGGATCGACCGGCTTGGCTCTGCGATCCACGAGCATGGCACGTGCCGAATGGGCGCCGACCCGAAGCGCAGTGCATTGAATCAGTACAACCAGTCGCATGAGGTCAAGAACCTCTTCGTAGTCGACGGCTCCAGCTTCACCACCGCCAGCGAGAAAAACCCAACCCTCACGATCCTCGCCCTTGCCATGCGCTCCACCGACTACCTGGCCGACCAGATGAAGAAGCGCGAACTCTAAGCCCAGTACTGCCTTTTCTGAACTGAACTACCGCGATCTGGGGATAGCCGCCGCATACCCCTGGGCGAAAAGCTCAAGAGTATGCGACGAACTCCCTTCGCGCTGGCGCTGCTATTCGCCAGTTGTGGAAGCAAACCCTCGGCGACTTCATCCACCGCCGCCAGCCCAAATCCGGTAGTTGCCGTAATTCAGGTCCAGCGCCAACCCATCAGTAACAGCCTCGACCTCGTCGCCGAATTCAGGCCCTATCGCGAGATCGATCTCATGTCGAAAGTCTCCGGCTACGTCAATCGCATCTCGGTTGACATTGGCGACCGCGTCCGCACCGGCAGCGTTCTCGCCACTCTAGAGATCCCGGAAATGAATGACGACCTCGCAAGAGCCAAGGCGACGATCGACCGCTCTGCCTCCGATGTCGAGCGCGCCCGTGACGAGATCCGCAGAGTCGAAAGCGCCAATCAGATGGCGCAACTCAACTTCGATCGCCTCTCGAAAGTCATGCAAACCAAGCCCGGCCTCATCGCTCAGCAGGACATCGATACCGCCCGCTCGCGAGCCCTCGAAACCAGCGCTCAGCTTGCCGCCGCCAAGAGCGCGCTCGCTTCAGCCGAACACAGCGTAAAGGTGATTCGCGCCGACGAGAACCGCGTCCAGACCATGTACAACTACACACGGGTCACGGCACCCTTCGATGGCGTCATCACTCGCCGCTACGCCGAAATCGGAGCCATGGTTCAGGCCGGCACCTCATCGCAAACCAACGTCATGCCCATCGTCCGCCTCTCCCAGGACACCATGCTTCGACTCCAACTGCCCATTCCCGAATCGGTCGTACCGCAAGTGAAGATCGGCTTCCCAATTCGAATCCAGATCCCCACCCTCAATCGAACGATCGATAGCCGGATCACCCGATTCTCCGGCCAACTCTCGCTTGCCACACGCACGATGGAAGCCCAAATCGACATTCCCAACAGAGACCTCTCGATCAAGCCCGGCATGTTCGCCGAAGTAATCTTCCAGTTCGAATCGAAGCCCGATGCCTTGGTAGTTCCCATCCTCGCCCTGGACGGTTCGGGCGATCTCCGCAAGGCCATGGTGGTCAACGCGGCAAACAAGATCGAGGAACGCACTCTGACAACCGGCATCGAAACGCCAGACTCAATCGAAATCCTCACCGGCCTCTCGGAAGGCGAGCGTGTCGTAGTAAGTGGCCGGTCCCAGCTCAAGACAGGCCTCATCGTTATTCCGCGCGCCAGCTCAACCACTTCCACGGGGGCGAAGAAGTAACCCATGTCCCGATTCGCCATCCGAACCCCCTACTTCATCGTTGTACTTTGCCTAATCATCTGCGTCGTGGGCGGCGGCGCACTCGTCCGCATGCCTGTCGATCTCTTCCCGCCGATCAACATCCCTGTGGTCGTCGTCGCCACGTTCTACGCCGGGATGCCCCCCGAGCAAATCGAAGCCAATATCACCTCCCGCTACGAACGCTTCTTCACCCTCGCCGCTAACATCGAACACATCGAATCACGCTCACTCACCGGAGTCAGCGTCATCAAGATCTACTTCCAGCCAGGCGCCGACGCCGATGCCGCTGTAGGCGCAGTCTCAAACCTGGCCATGGCCAACCTGCGGCGCCTGCCCGCTGGCACCCTTCCACCCATCGTGTTGAAGTTTGACGCTTCCAGCCTCCCCGTCTGCCTCGTCACCTTCAAAACACCTGACCTCAACGAGACCGAAATCCGCGACCTCGCACAATACAACGTCCGCAACCAGCTCGCCTCCGTACCTGGCGCCAGCGTCCCTCAGCCCTTCGGTGGCGGCAACCGCTCCATCATGATCTTTGCCGATCCCAGTCGCCTGGAGGCTTACCAGATGTCGCTCATGGACATGGTCCGTGGCGTGAATGACGCCAATCTCACGCTGCCTGCCGGCAATGTCAAAATCGGCCCCTTCGACTACAACATCTACACCAACAGCCAGCTCAACGATGTCGAAGAGATCAACAGTCTGCCTATTAAGGTCAGCGGCTCCTCAGTCGTACGTGTGGGCGACATCGCCCAGGCCAAAGACGGCAATCGCATCCAGACCAATGTCGTTCGCATCGATGGCAATCGCGGCGTCTACGTACCCATCCTCAAGCAAGGCGGCGACTCCAACACAATCTCGGTCGTCGATGGCGTCAAAAAGGTCGTCGCCAATCTGGTGGATGTCCCCGATTCCCTTGTCAGCACCGTTGTCTTCGACCAATCCGAATTCGTCAAAACGGCCATCGAAACACTGCTCCATGAGGGCGCGATCGGCCTCTTCCTCACCTCCGCGCTCATCCTTGTTTTCCTAGGCAGCTTCCGCGCCACCATCGCCGTCTGCTTCTCGATCCCGATCTCCGCGCTAGCCACATTCATGCTTCTGCAGTGGACCGGAGGCACGGTCAACACCATGGTGCTTGGTGGCCTCGCCCTCGCCTTCTCACGTTTGATCGACAACTCCGTGGTCGTGCTCGAAAACATCTACCGCCATCTCGAAATGGGCTCAGACCCAGTCCGCGCGGCAGAAGAAGGCGGACGCGAGGTTGCTCTCCCCGTGCTCTCCGCCACCCTCACTACAGCCGTCGTATTCTTCCCTGTTACCTTTCTGTTCGGTGTCTCGCGCTTCCTGTTTTCCGCCCTCGCCCTCGCCGTGGTGCTCGCACTAGTCGCAAGCTACTTCGTCGCCATGACCGTCGTCCCGCTCTTCTGCGCGCGCTTCATCCGCACAGCTCATGCCAGCGAACATTCCGAAAGTCTCGGAGCACGCTTCAACCAATGGTTCAACCACCAGTTCGCCCGATTCCTGCATCAGTATCAGCTTCTGGTTTCAAAAGTACTCGACCGCCCCCGATTCACGCTCGCAGCTTCCGGAGCCCTCTTCGCACTCACCTTGCTGATCATCCCGCTCATCGGCCTTTCCTACTTCCCTCGCACGGACGCCGGTCAGTTCGTCATGAACGTGAAGGCGCCGCCCGGCTTGCGCATTGAAGTAGTCGATGCACTGTTCGCTCGCGCCGAGCAGCTCATACGAAAAACCGTAGGAGCCGATGACCTCGAACTCATCGTCTCGAACATCGGCATCTACGCCGACATCTCTTCCATCTACACTCCCAATTCCGCTCCTCACACGGGCTTCATCCAGGTCGCTCTTAAGAAGGAACACACGGTCGGGAGCTACGAGCACATGGCCCGCACCAAGGAAATCCTCGAACGCGAAATGCCTGAACTCCAGATTTACTTTCAATCAGGCGGCATGGTGGACAGCGTCCTGAACATGGGCATGGCCGCACCAATCAACGTTCAGGTCACCAGCTCAAGCCTGCAACAAGGCTTCGCCACCGCCTCGGCGCTCGAAGGGAAGATCCGCCAGCTCCCCGGCGTCGCCGGTGTGTTCATGCCCCAAGACCTCGATACTCCTTCGCTCCGCCTTCAGGTCAACCGTACCCGTGCCATCGAGCTGGGCCTTAGCGAACGCGAAGTCGTCCAAAACGTCATCACCGCGCTTGCCTCCAACCAAATGATTGCCCCGTCCTACTGGGTCGATCCAACCTCAGGCCGCGACTATTTCCTCCTCGTCCAATATCCCGAAGGTCAAATCAAATCGCTTGCCGATCTCAAGGCCATCTCTCTGCGCGGCCCTGGCAGTCCGCGTCCCACGCGTCTCGACGCCGTCAGTAGAATCGACGCGATCAAGACCCCCGCTGAAGTTTCCCACTATCAAATCCGCCGCAACTTCGACATCTATGTCCAGCCGTTGGGCGAAGACCTCAGCCGCCTCACTGCGGCAATCGAACAGATCATCTCCGGAGAAAAGCTCCCGCGGAATGTCCGTGTCGATCTCCGCGGCTCCGTACAGGCCATGCGGCAAAGCTTCACCAGCTTCGGCGCCGGGCTCATCCTCGCTTCGATCCTGCTGTACCTGATCCTGGTCGCCCAGTTCGCCAGTTTCATCGACCCGCTGGTGATCCTCCTCGCAGTCCCGCCAGGGCTTTCAGGCGTCTTGCTCACCCTGTGGCTCACCAACACCACTCTCAATGTCATGTCACTCATGGGAATTGTCATGCTCGTTGGGATCGCGGTCTCAAACAGCATCTTGATCGTTGAGTTCACCCGCCAACTCATCCACACCGGAGTCGGCGTTCGCGAGGCCCTTTCCACCGCCTGCACAACCCGTCTGCGCCCCGTGCTGATGACTTCCCTCGCCACCATCTTCGGCTTATTCCCGATGGCCCTCAAGCTTGGCCAGGGCAGCGAAGCCTACGCCCCACTCGCCCGCGCAATCCTTGGCGGCCTGGCCGTCTCCGTACTCTTCACTGTCTTCGTCGTACCCGCGGCTTATCTTCTCGTTCACAAAGAGGCCAAATCCTGATGCGATACCTGCTCATCCTGATCGCCGCCTGTCTCCCGGCTCAGAACCCTCCAACCCTCACCCTCGAACAGGCCCGCGAGATGGCCCTCGCCAATCATCCCTTGCTGGCATCGCTCGATTACTCTTCGCGCGCCGCCGCCGAGACGCCGAAGCAAATCCTCTCTGCCCTGGCCCCTCAAGTCAATCTCGGCATCACAGCTTCAGTAGCCGACGACAATAGCCGATTCGCAATCCAGGGCCTTGCCTCATCCCTGCTCATATCACGAGTCGGCTCGGGCATCCAACTCAGCCAGTTGCTCACCGATTTCGGACGAACCCGCCTGCTAGCCAGTTCCGCAACTTCCCGAGCCGATGCTCAAAATGAGGTCGTCAAATCAACGCGCCTGCAAATCCTCTCTGCCGTCGACCGCGCTTACTATTCCATCCTTCGCGCAAGATCCCTGAATCGCGTCGCCGAGCAAACCGTTCAAGCCCGCAAACTCATCGTCGATCAGGTGGAAGCACTCACCAATAGCCAACTCCGCTCTACCCTCGATCTGTCCTTTTCGCGAGTCAATCTCGCCGACGCAGAAATCCTTCTCAATCGCGCCCGCAACGAGCAAGGGGCCGCCGAGGCTGAACTCACCGCCGCACTCGGCCTCCGCGAACCTCCCTCTTTCCAGATCGATGAGCGCCCTCTCAACGCAACTCTCCCTCCCGAAGCCGAACCGCTCGTCCAGCGCGCCATCCAGGATCGGCCCGAACTCCGCCAACTCGCCCTCGAGTTGCAATCCGCCACGCAACTCCTCCAAGCCGAGAAGCGGCTCTCAAAGCCAACCGTCAGTTTCGTGGGCGCGGTCGGCGTTCTGCCTCTTGTCAAGGGCAATTACCCCAACCGCTTCGCCGCAGCAGGCGTGAGCCTTTCTCTTCCTATCTTCAACGGGCGGCTGTTTGAATCGCGCCAGGCCGAAGTCGCACTCCGTATGCGAGCCATCGAAAAGCTACGCGAATCCAACTCGAACCAGATCGCCCGCGACATCCGAGCCGCATTCCTCAATGCGCGCAATTCTTTCGACCGGCTTCGACTCACTCAACAACTGCTCGATCAGGCCCGGCTCAGCCTCGATCTCGCCCAGACACGCTATGACCTCGGCCTCGGTTCGATCGTTGAACTCAGCCAGGCTCAACTCAGTCAAACCGCAGCCGAAGTCTCCAGCGCAAATGCCCGTTATGAATACCAGATCCTGAGATCCGTACTGCGCTTCCAACTCGGCGAAGGAGCGCTCTGATCATGACTTTTCGTTTGTGGCATTCCAAATCGCAACCTACTGCTCCCCCCGCTCTAGTCTCAATTGCACCTACACCTGAACTCCACCGCCTGCTCCAATCAGCGGCGGCCGAAGCCAGAATTCCGTTCTCAACCAGCATCCCCGAAACGGGTGACTTCATCCTGGCCCTCGACCCCAAAGAACCCACGCCAGAAGGCGTCGCTTCCCACATCCCCATCATCGATTCGACTTCCAATGATATTAAGCGTTTGCTCGAAGCTGCACTTCTTTACCTCAAGGCTCACCAGAGCATCAAACAATAATCCCTTTCCGCACCGAGTATAAAATCAGTTCCGCCATGCTGTGCAACGAAAGCTTCTGCATCAGATTCGACTTATGCGTGTCCACTGTGTACACACTCAAAGCAAGCATGCTGGCGATATCCTTGCTCGTCTTGCCTTCCGCCAGCAACTGCAAGACCTCCCTCTCCCGCGTGGTCAACAACTCGTGGCTATCCTGCAATCCCCTTTGCTGCATCCCCTGCACATAATCCTCCACCAGCAATCTGCTCACCTCAGGACTGAAGTAAGCCTTCCCTCCCGCCACTGCCCGGATCGCCTGTATCAGTTCCCCCTCCACGGCATCCTTCAGTAAATATCCACGAGCACCCGCCCGCAGCGCTCTCAACACATAACCCTCATCGCTGTGCATGCTCAGGATCAACACAGCCGTCTCCGAACCCTTGGCCAGAATCTGCCGCGCAGCCTCAATGCCATTCAAATTAGGCATCGTAATGTCGAGCACAACTACATCCGGCCTGAGTTCCTCGACCGACTTCAGCGTGTCTCGCCCATCGGAGGATTCCCCCACCACCTCCATATCCGGCTCCCGCTCCAGCAGAGCCCTCAACCCGCGCCGCAGGATTGCATGATCATCGGCCAACAAAATCCGAATCGCCATCAGGGCAGCTCCGCCATCACAACGGTTCCAACGCCTTCTTTACTGACAATGCTGAACTTGCCACCCAGCTTCTCAACCCGTTCCGTCATGCCCAATATCCCCATGCCCTTCTCCTTCATCGCATCGAAGCTCTTGCCATCGTCCTGTATGCTCACCAGCAACCGCCCATCCTTCTGGCTGGCGCGAATCTTCAGCGCGTTCGCCTTGCCATGTGTCACCGCATTCGCCACCGCTTCCTGCACCACGCGAAATACACAGATCCTCGCAGCCTCTTCCAAGCCATCCAGTTCTTCACTCGCTTCCACGTCCACCACCACACCGCTTCGCTTCTGCCATTCTCGAGCCAACCAGCGCAATGCAGGCGCAAGCCCCAAATCGTCTAGCATCGAAGGACGCAACAGCAAACTCAGGTTCCGCGTCAACTTCAATGTCTCGTCCGCCAACTGCCGCAATTCCTCAGCCTCGAGCTCCACTAAGCCGCGCGATTCCTCAGGCAGCTTCCTCACCATCTCTTCCATCCCAAGCCTCAATGCCGACAGGTTCTGCGCCACACCATCATGCAACTCGCGGGATATCGCCTTCCGTTCTTCCTCTTGCACAGCCAACAAACGTGCCGACAAACCGCGCGCTTCCTCCCGCGCTGCTTCGGCTTGCTCCAACCTCTCCGCCGCTTGTCCCTCCAGCTTGGTGATCCGCCAGTAAACAAAACTGGCCAAACCCAACCCTGCTAGAAGAAATGCCAGCACGCTCCGCCGTTGCGAATCCTGCACGTCACGAAAAATCTTCTGGATCTCCCGCTCGCCCGCCACAAGCTGTTCTTCGTTCCACAATCCGATCTTGGCTGCCAGCTCCAACATTGCCGTTCGCCGGGCAAAAGCCTCCGCTCGCAGAAACGCATAGCCATCCGTTCGACGTTTCTGGGCATCCCAAGCCAAAACTGGCTCAATCGTGCGCCAATATTCCTCGTAGGCGGCAACAAAACTCTGGTAGGCCGCGCCACTCTCTTGCAGTTGCTTTGCCGATAAGATCTGCATTGCGTGCGCTCTGGCGTGTATCACCTCAGTCCGTTGCAAGTCGGCTGCATCCGCACGCGGCTCCAAAAGAAAATCCCGCAGGTAAGTTCCGTCATTAATAACATCCATTTTCAAATCATTTAATAACTTATTGATTTCGAAATAAGTAACTCTCGCGGCGCGAATTTCACGGCTCCCCCGGCCTAGCTCCTCACCGCTCCAATAGAACGCAATCGCAGGCATTAACAGCAGTGAACCGAATCCTGCAAGCAGCAGTAAACGGCTTTCCTGCAATCGTTTTTTGAATTTTCTATCCAATCACTTACTCCACGTTATATGCTCGAAGTATTGAGGCATTTTTTACAAAAACTCGCAGTTGCTTTCATGCTAATCGCACCACACTTGACAGCGCTCACAATGGAAGAGGCTCTCCGTGAAGCGCTAGGCTCTCATCCTCTCCTCGCCGTAAATGCCAATCGTATCGAATCCGCCTCAGGCAAACTTACTCAAGCCGGACTTCGGCCCAATCCTTTATTCGTTTATCAGACGGAAGACTTCCGAACCTGGCAGTCGCCCGGTCACCGCTTCTGGCAGGATGCCGACCACTTCTTCTACCTCCAGCAGACCTTCGAGACAGCCGCCAAACGCTCGCGCCGCATCGACGTAGCCACCGCGAATCAGCGCCGCGCGGAAATTGAACTCACTCTCCAGAAGCAAATGATCGCCGCCAAAGTGCGCGCAGCCTTTTGGGATGCCGTCGGAGCAACCCGCAAAGAAGCGATGATTCGCCAGTCCATCAAGAACTTTGCCGAACTCACCGAGTACCACCGCATCCAGGTCCGTGAAGGCGCAATGGCTGAGTCCGACCTGATGCGCGTCGAGCTCGAAGAACAGAAACTCAACCTCCTCGCCAATACCGCCTCAATCGACACGCAACGCCAACTCATCCGCCTCCAGCGTGAAATGGGCCGCGCTGAAATCCTGCCCATCACCCTCGAGCCTCCCGCGGAATCAACCAAGTCCAGTCCACAACTGCCAGCAGCTCTAGAGCAACGAGCAGAAGCCCAACTAGCCCGGCAGATCATCCAGGTCGCCGGAGCGCAAGTCCACCTCGAGACCGCCCTCGCCACCCCCAACGTCGATGGCGTCGCCGGCTACAAGCGCTCAAAGAACTTCGACACTGTGATCTGGGGTGTCCAGGCACAACTTCCCGTGTTCAATCGAAACCAGGGCAACCTCGCCAGCGCTTCAGCAGAAGACAAGCTCGCCCGCAATGCCCTCGCCGCAACGGAAGCCCTCGTCAAATCGGAGTTTGAAGGCGCATTGCGAGAAGTCTCCCTCCGCAAGCAACAACTCGACACCTACGTCCTTCCGCTACGCACTCGTGCCGCGGAAACAGCGCGCCTGCTCCGAGAAGCCTATCGCCTCGGCGGCGCAGACCTCTTGCGCCTCCTCGATTCACAACGCAATCTCCTCGAGACCGAACAGTTCTATATCGAAGCGCTATCCGCGCTCCAACAAGCGGAAGCATCGCTTGAGTCCGCCGCAGGAGTCCTCCCATGAAGTACCTGATCTTCGCCATTGTTGCCCTAGGTTGCTCCTGCCAAAAGGAACCGGCCGCTGCCACCGCGACTCCACCGGCCAAAACCTCTAACGTCGACCTCTCCGCCGAAGCCCTCAAGAACGCCAATGTCGAGGTCGTCGCCGCCACAATGCAGACCCTGGATCAGACCATCGAAGCCCCCGGCAAACTCGCCTGGAATGACGACCGCACTGTAGCAATCGGCGTAGTCGCCACCGGTAAAGTCATTCGCGTCTATTCCAAAGTCGGCGACCGCGTAAAGGACGACCAGACCCTGGCCAAGATGCATACCCACGATGTCCACGACACCAAGGCCCTGCTACGTTCTGCACGCGCCGAGAAAGACCGCGCCACCAGCGCTCTTGAGCAGGCGAAGCGCAACGAAGAACGCATGCGCCGTCTCCTCGATCTCAAGGCCATCTCCCAGTCGCAACTGGAGCAAGCCACGATGGACCGCAAGACCGCGGAATCCTCACTCCGCAAAGCAAACGCCGACGTCGACAAGGAAATCCAGCACCTCACCGAGACTCTCGAAATTACTGCCGACGACGAAGAGTCTCCCACCCACAAGCACGACGAAGAGGAAGAACTCGTCCCCATCAAATCGACCGCTGACGGCATCGTAATCGAACGCAAAATTACACCCGGCACCGTCGTCACCCTGGGTCAGGAAGCCTTCATCGTTTCTGACGCAAACTCTCTCTGGTGCATCGCCAACTTCCCCGAATCCGCTCTCAGCCGCATCCGCGTCGGAGCAACCGTTGAAATCGATGTCCGTGCCTTCTCCGGGCGCAAGTTCACCGGGCGCATCACCCGCCTTGGCGACACAATCGACCCCAATACCAGAACGCTGCTGGTTCGCGCGGAGGTCGCCGCTCAAGGAGTCCTCAAGCCAGAAATGCTGGCCTCCATCCGCCTCAGGCTCCCCGCCACTCCGTCGCTCACCATCCCGGAATCCGCCCTCCAATTCATCGACGGCAAGACCACCGTCTTCGTCGAATCGGCGCCCGGCAAGTTCCTCCCACGCACCGTCGAAGCCCAGGTGCTCAATGGCCAGGCCCTCGTCACCAGTGGGCTCAAAGCAGGCGAGCGCGTCGCCGCCAATGGCAGCTATTTCCTCAAAGGCCAACTCCTGCGCGAGGCTGGCATTTAGTTAATGCTCCGCTCACTGATCGCGTCTTCACTCACCACCCGCTGGCTCATCCTCGTCATCCTCGCGATCGTCACAGCCGCAGGCGTCTTCACTGCCGTCAACCTCCAAATTGACGCCTTCCCCGACCTCACAAACAATCAGGTCACAGTGATCACTGAATGCGGCCCCATGTCGCCGGACGAAGTCGAACGTCTCGTCACTTACCCGATCGAAACCTCGCTCATGGGCGTCCCCAAGATGACCCAACTGCGCTCTGTCTCAAAACTCGGCCTCTCCCTCGTCACAGTGGTCATGGACGATAGTGTAGACCGCTACTTCGCCCGCCAGCTCATCAACGAACGCCTCCGCGAAGTGCGCTCACGCCTCCCACAGGGCCTCGAACCCGTCCTCGGCCCCGTCGCCACCGCCTTCGGCGAAATCTACCAATACACCATCGACGGCGGCAACCTCACTCTGCTCGAACGCAAGACTCTACAAGACTGGGTGATCCGCCCACAACTCCGCACCGTCCCTGGCATCAATGAAGTTAACTCCTGGGGCGGCTTCTCAAAGCAATACACGGTTGAGGTCGACCCTCAATCTCTAACCCGCTACGGGCTCACCGTCCGCGACGTAATGAGCCGCCTCACCATCAGCAACGCGAACTTCGGCGGCGGCTTCATCGAACACCAGTCAGAGCAATACAATGTCTTGGGCCTCGGCAGATTCAACAGCCCGGAAGACATCGGCAAAGTAGTCCTTCAGGCCCGTGGCGGCGTCTCAATTAAAGTCAGCGACATCGCCCGCGTCAAAATCGAGGGCGGCCTCCGTCAAGGCGCAATCATCCGCAATACCAACGAAACCGTCTGCGGCATGGCCATCATGCTGCGAGGCGAAAACTCCATGGAGACGCTCACCCGCGTCAAGGCCCGCCTCGCTTCAATCCAACTCCCCAGAGGCGTCAAACTCGTCCCCTTCTACGACCAGAGCGAAGTCATCGACATCACCCTCGCCACCGTCCAGCGCAACCTGCTCGAAGCCGGCCTCCTCGTCTCGGTGATCCTGTTCCTCTTCCTCGGCGAATTTCGCGCCGCCCTCATCGTCGCCAGCGTCATCCCCTTCTCCATGCTGTTTGGCTTCATGGGAATGGCCTTCTTCGGCATCAGCGCCAACTTGATGAGCCTCGGCGCAATCGACTTCGGCATGATCGTCGACGGTGCAGTCGTCATGATGGAAAACATCATCCGCCGCCTCCACCTCGACGGCCACAAACACGACCGTCGTCAACTGATCCGCGAGGCCGCCCAGGAAGTCTCAAAGCCAATCCTCTTCGGCGTGCTGATCATCATCGCCGTCTATCTCCCCATTCTCTTTCTCGAAGACCTCGAGGGCCGCATGTTCCGCCCGATGGCCATCTCTGTAGTCTCTGCCCTGTTCGGCTCCCTGCTTCTGGCTTTGTTCGGAGTGCCTGTCATCGCCAGTCTGGCCCTGGGCAAGCACGTCGAAGAGAAAGAATCCCACTGGTTCCTCAAAGTACAATCCCTCTACCGTAAACTCCTTCGCCGTGCGATCCAGTGGCGCTGGGCAACGATCACCGCCTCAATGCTAGTCCTGGTCGGAGCACTCACGAGCCTCGCCTACATCGGTACCGAATTCATGCCCCGCCTCGACGAAGGCATGATCGTCATCCAAACCAAAAAGCTCCCTGGCATCAACGTCACCCTCTCCGTCGATGGCAGCAAACAGGTCGAACGCATCCTCCTGCGCTTCCCTGAAGTCCTCAGCGTCACCTCAAAACTCGGAAGGCCCGACGTCGCCACCGAAGCCATGGGCGTCTATGAGGCCGACCTCTACATCAACCTCAAAGAAGACAAGAAGTGGCTCAAGCCTGACGAGAAAGAAGCCCTCATCAATCGCATGGCCGCAGCCCTTAAAGAGATGCCCGGCATGGAATTTAACTTCACCATGCCCATGGCTATGCGCCTCGATGAAACCATCTCCGGCGTCAAGGCCGACGTCGCACTCAAAATCTTCGGTGAAGACACAACGAAACTCGAACGCTTCGCCGAAATCGCCCAGAAAGCTCTCACCGGTATCGCGGGCGTAGCCGACCTCCAGACAGAAGTCATCACCGGCGTCGCGGAAATTCGTGTCCAGCCGAATCGCACCGCCCTGGCCCGTTACGGCCTGACTATCGAAGACGTCCAGTCAGCCATCGATGCATCCAGCGGCGGCATCCCCGTTTCAGAATTCGTCGAAGGCCAGCGCCGCTTCCCCATCATGCTCCGCTTCCCGGCAAGCTACCGCCGGGACATAGGGCGCCTCGGCGAGATCTTCATCAAGGCCCCAGCGGGCGAACAGGTCCGCCTCAACGAAGTCGCCTCCATCGAGGTCGGCCGCGGTGCCGAGGTCATCCAGCGCGAAGACGGTATGAAGCGCATCGTCGTTCAATTCAATGTCCGCGGACGCGACCTTGGCAGCGTAGTCGAAGAAGCGCAGAACAAACTCAAGCCAGCCCTCAAACTTCCAGACGGCTACTGGATCGACTGGGGCGGTCAATTTGAAAACCAGGCCCGCGCCACCAAGCGTCTCGCTCTGGTACTCCCGCTCTCCCTCTTCCTCATCCTCAGCCTTCTCTACGCAACCTTCGAATCACTGCCTCAATCCCTGCTCATCCTCTGCGCCGTTCCCTTCTCCGCCATCGGCGGCATCACGATGCTCTGGGCCCGTGGCATGAACCTCAACCTCTCCGCCTCCGTCGGCTTCATCGCCCTCTTCGGCGTCGCGGTACTAAACGGCATCGTCCTCGTCTCCACCATCAATCAACTGGGCAACATCGAAGAAGCCTGCTGCCAGCGCCTCCGCCCTGTCCTCATGACCGCCCTCGTCGCCGCCTTCGGCTTCCTCCCCATGGCTTTCTCCACCATGCCAGGCTCCGAAGTCCAGCGCCCCCTCGCCTCAGTAGTAGTCGGCGGCCTGGTCAGCGCGACACTACTCACGCTCTTCCTCGTCCCGGTCCTCTACCCTCTATTCACCCGCACAAAGCACTCGCAACATTAGCCGGTGTTACTATCGCGAAATGAAATCCGCCGCGGCGCTCCTTCTCTGCGTACTGCTAAACGCTCAAACCTTCGAAGTAGCCGAAGCCACCATCGCCGACCAACAGAAAGCCATGAACGAAGGCCGCGTCACATCCAAAGCGCTCGTCCAGTCCTACCTCAATCGCATCGCCGCCTTCGACCAGCGCGGCCCCCGCCTCAACGCTCTCATCACCATCAACCCCAACGCCCTCAAAGAGGCCGAAGCTCTCGACCGCGAACGCGCAACCAAAGGGCCCCGAGGCCCCCTCCACGGCATCCCGATCATCGTCAAAGACAACTACGGCACCACAGACATGCCCACCACCGCAGGCACCATCGCCCTCATCGGCTTCACTCCAGCTACCGACGCTTACCAAGTCAAAAAAATCCGCGAAGCAGGCGCAGTCATCATCGCCAAGTCCAACCTCCACGAGCTCGCCTCCGGCATCACCACCGTAGGCTCCGCTTTCGGCCAAACCCTCAACCCCTACGACCCCACACGCAATCCCGGCGGCTCCAGCGGCGGCACCGGCGCGGCCATCGCAGCCAGCTACGCAGCCATCGGCATGGGCTCCGACACCTGCGGCTCCATCCGCATCCCCGCCGCCGTCCACAACCTCGTCGGCCTCCGACCCACTAAGGGCCTCTCAAGCATCGCCGGCATCGTACCCCTTTCCATCACCCAGGACACCGGCGGCCCCCTCGCCCGTACTGTCACCGATCTCGCACTCGTCCTCGACGCCACCATCGGCGAAGATCCCAACGACTCCGCCACCCGCCTCGGACCAAATCAGACCCGCCCCAGCTTCACGGAATCCCTCAAGACCGCCTCCCTCAAAGACATCCGCATCGGCATCCTCGAACCCCTCTTCGGCGATGCAACCGACGACGCCGAAGTCATCAAACTCGTGCGCGCCGCCATCGACGACATGAAGAAGCAAGGCGCCGTCCCCGTCCCCGTCCCGCTACCAGAACTCCAGGCCGCCATCGACGGAGCCAGCGTCCTCGCTCTCGAATTCAAAGAGGACCTCGCCGCCTACCTCGCCGCCCAACCCACGGCCCCCGTCCATTCCCTCGACGAGATCGTCAACCAGGGGCTGAACCACGCCGCGCTCGACGCCACCTTCCGCACCCGCATCTCAGGCAAGGGCCGCGACTCGCGCGACTACAAACTTGCCCTCGCCAAGCGCGCAGCAATCCAGCAACTCATCCTCAAAGCCATGGAAGACAACAAGCTCGACGCACTCGCCTACCCCACCATGCGCCGCAAGCCTGCCCGCATCAACGAACCGGCAATCGGCTCCAACTGCCAGCTCAGCGCGACCACCGGCTACCCTGCCATCACCATCCCCGCCGGCTTTACAGCGGACGGTTTACCGGTAGCAGTCGAACTCTTCGGCCGCCCCTTCGATGACGCAAAACTGGTCGCCTACAGCTACGCCTTCGAGCAAGCCACTCACCACCGCCGTGCCCCAGCCCGCACCCCTGCTCTCGACAAATTAAACCCCACTACCTGGCAAGCCTCAACGCCCAACATCAAAGCCAGCTTCACCCTCAACCCCTCCACCTACGAACTCACTTATACCCTCACCTCAAGTGGAATCCCAACAGGCGAAATCCTGGCCCTAACCCTCCACCGCAAAGCTAAGGAAGACAGTGGCCCGGTCATCGCAGTCATCGCCAATCACGACTTCAAGACAACCGAAGGCTCGATCACGCTCACCAATCTGGACCGCGAAAAACTAAGCGCCGGCGAACTCTATCTCCGTCTCGCCACCCGCTCCCCCTCCACCAACAACACCCGCATCGTCCTCAAAGCCAACTAAAGCGGTGGCCGAAATCCACCACCCGGTGGATTCAAACCAGCCCTCCCACAACAGCCCGCCATGTTTTCAACAACATGGCTTCGGCACAAAAAATGCACTCCTCAAAGCGTACGAGCCAACCGAATGCGGCCCGTCACGAGAAGGAGAAAAGACTATGAAACGCAACTTGCTTGCCATGCTGGTAGTCGCAGGAGGGTTGGGTTCGAACCTGTTCGGACAACAGTATCCTCAACAGTATCCTCAGCGCGACGAGCCTTATTACCAGAGCGATCCCTACTACGACAATCAGGGCGGCTACGATCAGGCTGGCTACGGCCAAGGCGGCGTCTACGACCCAGCCCCTCCCCCGATGCCGCGCTACGCTTACAACCGCCCGCCCATGCCAGGCCCCGGTTTCTACTGGGTTGACGGGTACTGGAACAGGGTTGGCCCCCGCTACGTTTGGGTCAACGGTTTTTGGGGCCGCCCACCCTATGCCGGCGGATACTGGGTAGCCCCTCGCTACACCGGCGGACGCTTCTTCCTCGGCTTCTGGGGCGGAGGCGGGTCCAACTACAACCGCGGTTTTGTCCAGAGCTACCGCCCGGACTACAGATTCAAAGGCAATAATGGCCGGGGCAACGCCTACGGCCGTAGACGCTAACTAACCCTCAGGGGCGGCGGTTCGATGCATAGATCCACCGCCCCAACCCCATCAACACCGCTGCCCCACCAAAGATCTTCACCTCAAACAACCAGACATTTGTAATGTCATCCGTCGGCAGAATCGAAAACACGATCGACAGCACTGTCGTCGCGATGCCGCACAAGGGAGACAACCGCAACCCCGCCTTCCATCCACTCAGGAACAGATAAACAAACGGCACAAAAGTCCCCAGCACCATCATCGTCACCAGTTCCAGATAAGCCGCCCGCATCGTATCCCCCAACTGCATCGCCAGCAACAACACCGTCGACACCAACGCCAGCGCAATCATCGACACATGCGGCGTCCGCCACTTCGGATGCACCCGCGCAAACACCGCTGGTAACAGCCCATCCTCCGCCGCCGCATAGCTCAATCGCGAAGTGCTCGACATGATCCCGCCAAACTGCCCCAACATTCCACAGAGCGACAACACGCCAAACGTCACCGGCAACCACCACACCCCCAACGTATCCGCCCCCACCCGCGCCGCCTGCATGATCCCAAACAAAACATCCGTCGCCTCCGGCTTCTGCAACACCAGAATCGCCGTAGTCGCCACACAATAAAAAGCCACTCCCGCCAGGCCCGCCAGCCATCCTGCCCGTCCAATCGTCCGGCTTGGATCGCGGATCTCGGCCCCCATCATCCCCAGCAATTCCAGACCAGTCAACGCAAACGCCACCTGCGACCAGAAGTTCAATGTCTCAAGCCGCATCGCCGGCCGAAGATCCAACACCGTCGTCGACCCCTGCCGCAAATACACGATCAATCCAACACTCACCAGCAGCACCGCGATCAACCAGTTCGCCATGCTACCCAGATTCTGATTCCAGCGGCCCACTCTCCCACCCACCAGATTCAGCCCCACGCCAACCCAGATCGCCACCACGCCGCCACCAACAATAAGCGCCCGGTTCGACACCCACGACGGATCAATCGCATAAGCAACGATGCTCACATAAGCCATCGCCGCATTCGGAACCCAACTCGCAATCCCTACCCAATACAGCCAGAACGACAGAAAGCCATGCCATTGCCCAAAGTCCTCCCGCGCCCAGATGTACTGCCCGCCCGCCCCACTCCGTTTCGCCGCAAGCACCCCCACCACCCGCGCCATCGGAACAACAAAGAGCAACCCCGCCAACAGAAACAGCGTTACAGACCCCGGCCCCGCATGCGCCGCCGTCGCCAGCCACCGCGTCCCCACAATGCACGCAATCCCCAACAGCGTCACATCGCGAAGCCCCATCGTCCGGTGCAATCCGGCCGACACATCCCCACTCGATTTCACAGTAACGGCTAGTCTTGCACACCCCCCCTAGCGGGACTTTCCTACGGCCTAGCTCCTGATTGCCGTTAAGGTGAAGATATGAAAGGGGTTGGCTTGATCGAGAGCGTATATACGGAAATACTATTGCCGATCCTTGCCTGAGCACTAT
>Ga0163144_10008441_pt1 | contig 22304 bp, 15 predicted proteins | sample OliLak19BULKMAT1_FD_123175 | JGI IMG/M metagenome (GOLD analysis project Ga0163144, IMG submission 123175) | Freshwater microbial mat bacterial communities from Lake Vanda, McMurdo Dry Valleys, Antarctica - Oligotrophic Lake LV.19.BULKMAT1 | ecosystem: Environmental > Aquatic > Freshwater >... | reverse complement strand
TTGCTTCGCGATTCCTTTGCGACTTCGTGACTTCGCGTCTCTGACTGCCCAATCGTCGCGAAACGCGCGGAACGGCGATCCAGCGGCGAAGCGCTTTTCAGTCGAAAAAAAAGCGAGAGCACGCCGTGTCAACGTGCTCTCGCGGTTCGGACGCAGCCGGAGTCGGGTGGCTGCGCCCGTGGGTGTATGGTGACGTCGCGACTTATTCGTGACGGTTGAAGATCTCCTGCAGGTAGCGTTTGAGGTCCTGGCCGAATTTCGTGTTCCAGAACCAGTCGTTGCCGTTGAAGATCGGTGGTTTGGGGTCGGCTTCGGTTGGTGTGACGGCTGTCTTCAGTTCGCCGAAGTTGTAACCACTGGCGTCCTTGCGGTCATGACCGTCGAGGTAGATGTTGACGAACTGATCGTTGCCATACCGTTGGCCGCGGAGAGTGCCGAGCGTGTCCTTGCCGTCGAGGAAGCCGGCAGGTTGGATTTCCTGCTGCACACCGTAGACGCCTGGTCGCAGGTGCGTGAATTCGTACCGACCGGTCATGTCCGTCGTCGCCAGTCGGGTGAACGACCCCATATCGTCTTTGGCCGTCAGTTTGAGGGTCGCGCCGGTGATGCCGGCTTCTCCAGCATCCTTCAGGCCGTTGTTGTTTTTGTCCTCGTAGACGTAGCCAGTCAGTTGCGCCGGTTCCAGTTCACCGAAGTTGTACAACCGCTTGCCACCCCACCAGCCGTGAAGTTTGGAATGCTTGCCGTGATCTTTGACGACGATGTTGCCAAACGTGTCGTTGCCGAGGTCGACCTTGCGATCACCAGCGGTGTCCTTGCCGTCGAAATAGCCGATCGGTTGGGATTCACTCAGTGTGTACGTGCCAGCCGGCAGGTCGGTGAACTGGTACAGGCCGTCCTCGTCCGTTAACGCGGTCAGGCTGACCGGCGCCCCGTCGCGTGTCGTGCCGGTCAGCGTCACCGTGACGGCGGCGATGCCGTGTTCGCGGCGGTCGAGCCGACCGTCGTTGTCACCGTCACAGTAGACGTAGCCCGCGATCATCGGGCTGGCAGACATCAATCGTCGAGACTCAAGCGGTTCCATCGAACTGGCTCGGCTGGCGCGCACGAGACCCGGTCCGACTCGTCGTAAACGAGACATGGTTATCCTTCCCACACAAAACAGACAATTTCCAGGGGCGAGGCCTTCAGATTGGCTCTGTCCTGTCGACCTCACCCACAACGAGCGGCCGACAGTTCACTGCCCTCACTCCCGCGAGGTAATGTGTGCCAACTTCGTCGATCGGTCCAAGGGAAACTTTTGGAAATGGGGACTGCGGACCACCGCGAAGCGGAAGATGCGTAAGACGATCGGCGTATGCCCAACCTGCCGCCGGTGTGGGGGTCGGTACGATCGTGAAAAGCGTCACAACCTGCCTTGCAAGATGCGCGGGTGACTCTTAGACTTTCGCCGTCCGATCGTTGCGCTGCGCGGGTCATTGCCTCCGGGAAGGGAAGCAGGCCGTTCGGAGCCCACGATGTGTGACAGTTCCCATGGTCGCTCGATTCCTCACTACCGCCTCTGTCGACCCCGCAGGCCTCATCGCTCAGATGACAACCGGACCTGGCAGCGTCGCGCCGATCACCCCGATCGTCGTGCTGGCGCTCTGCATCGTCGCCGGCATTGGCACGGTTTTGCTCCTGCCGACCCGGCGGGAGACGTCGATCCGCAAGATTGGTGGCGTCGTGCTCGCGCTGGCGGGGCTGGTCTTTGCAGGATTATTGGCCCGATCCCAAGCGGGCGTCGGGGCCTACTTCTGGATCTTTTCGGGCATCGCGCTCACGGGCGCGGTTCGTGTGGTTACCCACCCACGACCGGTTTATTCAGCACTGTATTTTGTGATGACGGTCCTCGCGTCGGCGGGCCTGTTTATCCTGCTGTGGGCCGAGTTTATGGCCGCGGCGCTGGTACTGATTTATGCCGGCGCGATCCTGGTCACCTACGTCTTCGTCATCATGCTCGCTGCGAGCACGACAGGCGCGAAAGCCGCTGCGGTCGTCAGTGAATACGACAACGTCAGCCGTGAACCAATCTTCGCGTCGGCGATCGGGTTTGCGTTGATGGGGGTGTTGCTCTTCGTCATTTTCGACAAGAGCGTCCCTCTGACCCCGCGCGGTGACGTCAGCCCGGTGCCTGCTTACCCAGTCGTGGGCGGCACGCAGAGACTGGGCGCGTATCTCTATCAAGATCAAGTAGTTAGCCTTGAATTGGCCGGTGTGATTTTGACTCTGGCGATGGTCGGCGCGATCGTAATCGCCCGCCGCAAGGTATGGCAGGGTGGTGTGCAGACGGGTGGTACCGGTGGTGAACAGATCACCGCGCCGATGACGCCCGTCGACGACAACCCGCATTCGATCCCCGTGTATGGGACCGATAACCCACGCCAGAAGGCTTGGCCGGAAACGTAAGGAATAGGGATGAGGGTTGAAGGATAAAGGATGAAGTAAGGTGGTCATTTCCCCTTTTCATCCTTCTTCCTCCCAACTTCATCCTTAAGTGAAAATGTCCCAGCTTGCTCTTCAACATTACCTCGCTGTGGGCGCGATCATGTTTGCAATCGGGCTCATCGGGTTTATGACCCGGCGGAACCTGATTGTGATGTTCCTGTGCACGGAACTGATGTTCCAAGGTGTCGGGATCAACCTCATCGCGTTCGGGCACTTTCACGGCAACCTGAGTGGGCAGGCGTTTGTGATTTTCCTGCTGGTCATCGCGGCGGCGGAAGCGAGCCTGGCGCTGGGGTTGATCGTGCTGCTGTTCCGCCAACGCAACACACTGGACGCAGACGCGTGGCGGGAGCTGAAGGGATAGAACAGTGGGCAGTTGTCAGTGGACAGTGGGCAGTAAGAAACCCCTCTTCCAACTGTCCGCTGTCCACTGACAACTGCCCACTGATTCATGGAAAACACTGCCCTCCAAAACGTCTGGCTGATCCCTCTGCTGCCACTGATCGGGGCTGCGATTGCGGGGTTCTTCGGCGCGCGGTTTTTGCGCAGCAAGAGCCATCTGCCGATCTGGATTACCGTTGGTGCCAGTGCCGTGCTGTCGGTGATGGTGCTGGTGAACCTGTATGGCATGGCCCACGAAGCCAAGCCTGGCGAACCGATCGGCATTACCAAGAACGTCTTCACCTGGATCGCCGCGGGGGATGCGACAACCGCCGTCACGGGCGCAGCCAGCGACTACCTGCACGTCAACGTCGGTTACTTCATCGACCCGCTGACCGCCGTCATGCTCTGCGTCGTCTGCGGGATCGGGTTTCTGATCACCGTCTTCGCTGCCGGGTACATGAAGGGTGAAGCGGGGTATTGGCGGTTTTTTGCCTACCTGGGGTTGTTCATCTTCATGATGACCAACCTGGTGATGGGCGAGAACCTGCTCATGCTCTACCTGGGCTGGGAAGGCGTCGGCCTCTGTTCGTATCTGCTCATTGGCTATTACTACGAGAAGCCCAGCGCGCGAGACGCCGCTGCCAAGGCGTTTATCGTCAACCGTGTGGGTGACTTCGGCTTCGCGCTGGGCATCATGCTCTGCTTCGCGGCGTTCGGCACCGTCAGCTACTTTGGGGATGGTGTTCACTCGAACACGGGTCTGATCGAACTGTTCACCAAGCCGATGTCCGAGATGACCGCGACGCAGCAGATTGCGGTGACGTGGGTGCCGTTCCTGTTGATGTTGGGCGCGTTCGGTAAGTCTGCCCAGTTTCCGCTTTACGTCTGGCTGCCCGACGCGATGGAAGGCCCGACGCCGGTGTCGGCTCTCATCCACGCCGCGACGATGGTGACAGCGGGCGTTTACATGATCGCCCGCTGTGGCACGATGTTCTTCCACAACATCGGGGGTGAACCGTACTCAGCACCCTTGGTCACGATCGCCGTTGTCGGCGCGTTCACGGCGTTGTTCGCTGCCACGATCGCGATGCGGCAGTTCGACCTGAAGAAGGTCTTCGCTTATTCCACGGTTAGCCAACTCGGTTACATGTTCGTCGCCGCCGCGGTGCTCGCGCCGGTCGCTGCGGTGTTCCACCTCGTTACCCACGCATTCTTCAAAGCCCTGCTGTTCCTCAGCAGTGGTGTGGTCATGCATGCGATGGACGGCGAGCTGGACATGCGAAAAATGTCGGGCCTCAAGCGCGTGCTGCCCAAGACGCGCTGGTTGATGCTCGCTGGTTGTGCCGCGCTGGCGGGGTTCCCGGTCGTCACAAGCGGTTTCTATTCCAAGGACGAAATCATCGCCGTTGCGTGGGAACGCAACACAATCCTGGCGGGTGTGTTGCTGCTGACGAGCTTCCTGACGGCTTACTACACGTTCCGACTCTACTTCCGCGTCTTCCATGGCCCGTTCGTCATCCCAAGCCAGCCTGCAACGGACCTCATCCCGAGCGAGGCCGATGCGCACCTGTCGCCCGGTCATGCGTCTGCGGGTCACGGTGGACCGGTCGCAGCCAACCAGCATGGTCATGAAGTTGCGCACGGTGCCGGTCATGGAGGTCCCCATCACAACCACGAACCGTGGATTATGATGGCGCCTCTCTACATTCTCGCGATCGGCGCGATCGTCGTCGGTCCGTGGCTGTACTGGACCGGCGCGCTCGAGCACTTCCTCGGCCGCAGCCCATCGTTCGCGTGGGCCTATGCCAAGGCCCAGCCGGTCTTCGGCGACGTAAACGCCCACGCGTTCGGTGTCGAGCACATGATGACGACCGGCCAGGCGGTCGCGATCGATACCGAACACGCCGCGGAAACGAAACAACTGCACCTTTACCTGATGATTGCCAGTGGCGTGATCGCGCTGGCGGGTATTGGCATCGCGTTTCTGCTGCACAAGAAGGACCGTGCCCAGGCCGAGTCGCTGGCGAACAAGTTCCGGCCTATCGCGAGTTTGTTGGATCACAAGTATTGGATTGATGAGCTGTACGACGCCGCGATCGTCCGTCCGCTGTGGGCGGTGGGTAAGGTGTACAACGTCATTGATGCCTGGGTGATCGACGGCGCCGTCTGGTTCGCCACGATTGTCCCCCGCGCCGCCGGTGTGGGCTTGCGACTGACGCTCCAAAAGGGCTACCTGCAGGGGTACGCAGCGGGGATGTTGTTTGGTGTTGTGGTGATCCTTGTGGCTATTTTTGTGTTCTGATGAGCGGACGAGAGTACCGTTAATGGTTAATTGTTAATGGTTAATTGGAGAAGGCCAATTCGCCTCTTCCACTTAACCACTAACAATTAACAACTAACAACCCATGGAATACATCCTCCCCATTCTCCTGATCATCCCGCTGCTCGGCGCGATTGGTGGTTCGTTGTTGCCACCGACGTTTACGGGCAAGTGGTGGGGCATCCTCGTCTCGCTGGCGACGGCTTTTTGCGGCCTGTTGATGGCGATCCACTTCGACTGGCGCGCCGGGGAAATGCAGTTTGTCTTTGACGGGGCCGTCTTCACACGGCTAAACGCGGGCATCCGCCTGGGGGTCGACTCGATCAGCATGTGCCTCGTGCTGATGACCTGCGTGTTGCACCCCTTGGCGACCACGGCCAGTTTCCGCAGCATCCGCAAGAGAACGAAGGAACACTACGCCTGGTTCAACCTGCTGTTGTTTGCGATGCTCGGCGCGTTTGTCGCGAAGGACGCGTTGCTGTTCTACACGTTCTTCGAGTTCAGCCTTGTGCCTCTTTTCTTCATCGTCGGCATCTGGGGTGGGCCCGACCGCAAGGCCGCAGCGGCCAAGCTGTTCATCTACACCTTCACCGGTGGCGTCTTTACGCTGGCAGCGATTCTTTACACGGGGTTGAAAGCCGGCACTTTTGACATGCCGCTCATGGTCGACTTCGTCCAGGGCGGCGGACTGTCGTCGCATCTCTGGGGCGAACGTTTCTGGGTACTGCTTGGTTTGCTGGCGGGCTTCGGTGTCAAGACGCCGTTGTTCCCGCTGCACACATGGCTGCCCCTGGCGCACACCGAGGCCCCGACCGCCGGCAGTGTCGATCTGGCGGCACTCGTGCTGAAGCTCGGCACCTACGGTCTTGTTCGCCTGGCCTTGCCGATCGGTTTGATCGGCACCGGTGGTGTGGTGCTGTTCCCCGTCGTCCTCAACGTGCTGGCCGTCCTCTGTGTCATCGGCGTGATCTATGGCGCGCTCGTCGCATGGGTGCAGACCGACATCAAAAAGCTCGTCGCCTACTCGTCGGTCTCCCACCTGGGTTTCTGCGTGCTGGGCATGTTGGCGTTGAACCAGATTGGCGTGCAGGCGTCGGTTTTCTACATGGTGAACCACGGCATCAACACTGGCGCACTGTTCCTGTGCATCGGCATGATCTACAACCGCTACCACACCCGCGATATCAACGAGTTGTCCGGGCTTGGCAAGGCCATGCCGAAACTCGCGTTCTTCATGGTGCTGTTCATCATGGCCAGCGTGGGCCTGCCCGGGACCAACGGGTTCATCGGTGAATTCCTGACCCTGCTGGGCGCTTTCACCAGCGACCATCTCTGGCGCGGCTATGCGGTCATCGCGTCGATCGGTGTGATCCTTGGCGCGGTTTACCTGCTTCGCTTGTGTGGTGGCATCCTGTTCGGGCCGTTGAATTACCCGCCGATGCCTGAGAACGCCGAAGACGGGCACCGCACCGTTCACCCCAAGTATGTGACAGGTGGTGACATCACCGGCCGTGAAGTGCTCGTGCTGATTCCGCTGGCGATCCTGTCGATCGGTCTGGGCGTCATGCCGGGCCCGATGTTGCAGTCGATGGTCAACCCGGTGAAAGAGATCCTTGCAGGTCAACCACCGGCCATCACGCAGGTGCAACCGACCGAACCGCCTGTTTCGCTGACCATTGCCGATTAAACGAAGTTCGCCATGGACCAACTCCGACAAATGTTCTTCGCCTTGCTCCCCGAGATCGTCCTCGTGGTGGCTGCGTGCGTCCTGTTCCTGATCGGCACCGCCAAGACGGCCCAGTATCGGCGTGGCGCGGCGCTGCTGGCGCTGATGACGGTCGTCGCGATCTTTATCCAGCAGCTCGTTGGGTTTAAGACCCAGGGCGTCGACGGCGGGGTTCTGACGGACCCGTGGAACAGTGTGCGCGTCACGGAGTTTTCTAACTACATCAAATTGATCACCTCTGGGCTCGGCATCCTGCTCATCCTGCTCGCCTGGCCGACGAACAACGAAGCGACCGGTGGATACGCGTTCGAAGTGGGTCAGGAGGTCGCCGAGTTTTACGGCCTGATGCTCCTGAGCCTCGCGGGCGTCTTCGTCGTCGCCAGCGCCAACGACATCATCCTGCTGTTCCTCGGCATCGAGCTGGCCAGCATCCCGACGTACATCATGGTCAGCATCAGCCGACCGATCCCGGTTGCGCAGGAAGCGGGCGTCAAATACTTCTTCCTGGGCGCGATGAGCGCGGCGCTCATGCTCTTCGGCTTCAGCTACCTGTACGGCACGACCGGTCTGCTCAAGCTCGACGCGATCGGTGAGGTGTTGGCGGGTGGGTTAAACAGTTGGCAGCTCCTGGCCGTCCTGTTCGTCTTCGCAGGCTTCGCGTTCAAGATCGCCGCGGTGCCGTTGCATAGTTATGCGGGCGACGTTTACACGGGCGCTGCCACCCCCGTCACGGCGTTCCTCGCGTTCGTCCCCAAGACCAGTGGGTTTGTCGCGATCATCAAATTGCTCTTCGTCATCGGTGGGACCGCCTGGGCAGTGCCCGAAGTGCTCGAAAAATTGCTCTGGATCATCGCGGTGCTGACGATGACGTTCGGCAACGTGCTGGCGCTGCTGGCGAGCAACGTGAAACGTGTGCTGGCTTACTCATCGGTCGCGCACAGTGGGTACATGCTGGTGGGTCTCACGGCACTTGTATCAGCCAAAGGGCATCCGGATATCCAGAGTTTAGCGCTGCAGGGTGTGCTGTTTTACCTCGTCATCTATGGCGTGATGAACGTCGGCGCGTTTGGCGTGCTGAGCCTCATCCCCGCCCGTTTCCATTACACGACAACCGACGCCGCCCACATCCCACCCGCGACCACCGCTGAGACGTACGAAGACTTGGCCGGGCAAGGCCGTCGTCATATTAACCTCGGGCTGGCGCTGGCGCTGTGCTGTTTCTCGCTGACCGGGTTGCCGTTGACGGTTGGGTTCTTTGGGAAGATGTACCTGCTGCAACCGGCGTTGGACCTCGGTGGCAAACCGATGATCTGGCTGGTCGTGATCGTCATGATCAACGCCGCCATCAGCGCGGGCTACTACCTGAAGATCATCGCGACGATGTTCCTGCGACTCGACCCGCACGGTCCTGCGGTCGGGGGTCACCAGACGGCCCTCCCGACGATGCCGATCCCCGTCCACCCGACCCCGGTCTTCCTCGCAGTCGGCCTTAGTGCCCTGGGTGTGCTGCTGGCTGGCGCAGTGCCGATGGTGACCAACGGCTTAGGCAAGCGCGTCCAACGCGGCACCGAGCTCGAACCCGTCGCGGTCCGCCAGCCGATCCCCGCGACACCCGTGAGCGCCGCAGTCGTTCCTGCCGTTGCGCCCTAGCGACAGAAGTTGGGAGAATTTTCCCCCGGCGCAGCCCTTTTCAATTGGCGTCAACTGCTACGCCTTGTCATCCCGACGAGAGCGGTAGCGTCGCACGGGATCTCCACCTGGCAAGCGCTGGCCGCCCGTTGTGATCTTTCAGGTCGCAACCGCTCCCTTCGGGATGACATCTGCTACCACTCCACCAGATTCCCCACATGCAGAATCTTCGGTGCCGTGCTTCCCGTCCAGCCGATTCGGTGCGGCGGTAGCTCCAGAGGCATTCCTCTACCCACCGTGCCGCAAGGCAATTGGTGAACAACCGGGTGTGTCACTTGGTTGGTTGGAGCAGGAATCGTCGAACGAGCTCGGTCGCGGCCTGGGGTGTGAAACCGCGAATGCCGTCGGTGGGGGGTCCGACGAGCCCACCGGACAGGTCGGCCGGGCTATAGAGGATGCTCAGTTGTGTCCCCTGTCGGACGCCCAACAGGCGCGGTTGATTGGGTGACAAGCCTTTCTTGCGACCGTATGAGCGGACGGTCATTTCCAGTGGTTTTGCGCCCGCGCCGGTCGCTGCAAACAGGGCATCGGTGTTCGGCAGGGGCGTGGTAAGATCTTTAATCTTGTCCGGGAACGTCGCTGTCAGCTCCTCCTCGATCGCGGTCGCAAATTCCAGGTCACCCCCGGCGGCATCCACGAGCAACCGCCCACCGGTGGAGACGAAGGCCTTCAACTCGGCTCGCTGGGCATCGGTGAACTTGCCGGGCTTGGCCGTGCCCGTCAGGGTCGCTACGGCAAACCCGGTCGGCCCCCCGACGAGTTTTCCTTCTCCCAGTGTGACCGGTTCAATTTTCAGTTCTGTCTTGTCGATGTTGTGCAGAATCGCCGACAGGCGCGGCCATCCACCCGGTTCGGGGTCCCAGTTGCCGTTGTACTTCAGGCGCGCCACGCGGATCGTGCGAGTCGCCTTGACCTTCGCGTCGGGCAGGACGACGAAGGTGTCGCCCTTACCGCGGTAGTGTTCCTTGTCGATCGTGTACTGGAAGATGTTGGCCATCAACTGGAAGGACTCTTCCTTCCCGCGTGCGGTGCGCATCTGCCACGCTTTGGCGGGGTCTGCCTGCGGGATGAGGACCATCAACTCGCGCACCCCGTTGCTGACCCCGAGAACGCTGAGCTTCTGCTTCCATTTGGACCGCGGGAATTGCTGGTCGGTGTAAATCACATGCTCGGCGGGCAGTTCGCGCCATTCGTAGATCGGGAAAAGTTCCCCGGCGAGTTTTCTAAACGCCTCGGCAAACGCGGGCGCGGCACAGTCGGCCTGACCGAGGATCATCCCGCCCATCTCGACGTACTGCTTGAGCTTGACCTTCTCCGCGTCGGTGAATCGCGGGGCTTTGCTACCGGCAAGGTAAAGGATCGGCGCGTCGAGCAACTGGTCGGCCGTTCCAGTGAGGTTGACGATCTGCCAGTTCAGGTCGCGTTCGACTTGCTCGCCCATCCAGCGGACGACGTTGGCCGCATCGCGAGGGCGCTGGTTCCACGATGAGTCACCCGCGCTGACGGAGGTCGGCGTGACTGCAGGCGTGGCGGTGGGGGCGACCGGTTTGTCGGCCGCTTTAACCGTGGCCTTGACGGCGGGCACCTTGGCAGCCGCAGGCTCGTCACCCGTCGCGTACTGCAGTTTGTTCATCACGACCGGCGCGCCACCGCGCGACAGGAACAGCAGCGCGAACGCAGTGGCCGGCACGTTCCCACCGTGACCGCTCCACGCACCGTTTTTGCCTTGCTGTTTAAGGACCGTGTCGGCGCCAACGGTGTACCAGTCGGTGGTGCCGAAGAACTTGTACCCACTGGCCACACCGATGCGTTCGATGCCGTACCACGTGTACATGTCACGCACCTTATCGAAGTTTGTGGTCAGCCACGCCATGCCCTTGTCGATCGGCACGTTCGGTGGCGCCGGTCGGCAACTGATGCCCTCGTTGGAGCGCAGATAGTCCTGCGTGATGAAGAGCGTCGCGACCCCTGCAGCCGTCATCGAGGCGGTCGTGGGGTGACCGTCGTCCGGGGCCAACCTGTAGGACCAGCCACCGTCGGGCTGCTGGGTCTTTTTCCAGGCGTCCTCGACCGTCTGCCAGTAGGGGTTGGGCACCTCGACGCCGGCCTGCTCGCAGGCCCACATGCCCAGCACACCATACTGAGCCGTCGAGTGGTGATAAAAATTCTGGTTGGTGACGTTGTAGGAATAAAAACCGGTGTTCGGCGGCTTCTTCCCCATGCCGATCGACAGCAACTGCGCGTCGCGCTTGGCCGAGTTGCGGGCCTCGGGCGTGTCGGGAAGCAGATGCCATATCTGCGCCCGCAGGCCCAGCGCATAGATGCCGGAGATCTCGGCCTTGTTCAGGAACGCGATCGCTTCCTTCAAACGCGGGTCGTTGGGGTTCTCGCGCGTCGCCAGCAGCGCGTAGGTCGCGATCGCGGTCAGCCCACCCCATTGCCCGGCCTTGACGTCGGCCCCGGTCTTGCCCTCGGGGACAGCGACGACTTCCCAGGTGCCGTTCTTTAGCTCGTTGTAGAGAAACTCTTTGCCCTTGGCGATCGCCGCATCAACCTGCGCCCCCGTCGCGGCCGAGGCCGGTGAAACCAATGTCACGGCCGAGCCGACTGCCAGAGCGAGGAAGGTACGAACGGTGGTGGTAGGGAAACGCAGCAACATAGGCACCATTCTACCGCGCCACGACGAAAAACTGGATCTTTTTTTGACCGGTAAGAACTCGATCCAGCTGTTTCAAAATGTTGCCTCCAAATATTTTACGTGAGATGCACCACAATTCGGTAACTCTGAGACGCGAAGGCGCGGCACGCGAAGGAAGACGGCGCGAAGGAAAGGCGGTCGACCTTCTCGATCTTTCTATTGCGTCCTATTGATTTCCTTCGCGCCATTACGCCATTGCGCCTTCGCGTCTCATTTCATCGATGCAAAACGCGCCGAGCCGCGCGTCGCACTAGCAGGGGTTTACCAAATTCTCCGCGGCGACCATCGCGCTGAGTGATGGCCCGGTGGTCGGGGTGCGCATGACCGTTTCCACTGGCAGTGGTGGCGTGGTCAGCTTTACCGACGACTTCGTCTTGGCGCTCTTGTACAGCGCGTCCATCAGCCACGAGTGCAGGATGCCGTAGCGCACCGGGCACATTGGCTTTTCCTTGCCCAGCAGGCAATAGACAAAGTTTTTGTCCGGCGAGTAGTGCGGGAAGTTCACCTGCGGGTACTTGATCTTATGCCCGCGATGATCGAACACTTCGAGCTTCCCGCCATGGATGCCTGTGTGGATGCGGCCCTTGTCACCGGCGATGATGATCCCCTCGTCCCAACCGGGGTTGTTTCCACTGATGGTCGCGGTGCCCAGGACGTTGCCTTCCCAGCGGATGGTCATGACGGCGTTGATGTCGACCTTCATGCCCTTGTTGTCAATCCAGCAATATACCTCTTCGACCGGGCGATCCAGGCACCATGCGATCGCGTTGAACAGGTGCGCGCCGGTGTCGTACATCTGCCCGCCACCCGAAAGCTTGGGATCGTGACGCCACTTGGGGTTTTTCGGGTCGACCGTTTTCGGCCGCCAGCCCTGGTGGCTCCATGCGGTGACGGTTTGCAGTTCACCAATCAAACCGGTCTTGAGCGCGTTGCGAATGAACGCGAACTCGGCTGAGTAGCTCGCTTGAAAGCTGACCTGCAGCAACAGGCCGGTCTCTTTCACTTTGGCGGCCAGTTTCTTGGCGTGCGCTGAACTGGTGACCATGGGCTTTTCGACCAGCACGTGATAACCCGCCTCGAGCGCGGCCATCGACTGTGGGAAGTGCAGTGTGTGCGGGGTGATGATGATGACGGCGTCCAAGTCCTTCGGGGGGCTCTTGAGCAGCTTCTCCATCGAGTCGTATCGGCGGATCTCTTCTCGCCCACCGAACTTCGCCTTCCACAGGCGCTCCATGTTCTCTTTGTTGGTATCGCACAGCGCGACGACCTTGGCTTCGGGGATGTCTTTGAGCCACTCGCCATGCTGATGCGACATGCCACCACAACCGATGATCGCCAGATTGATCTGATCCGCCACGAACTGCCTCCAGGGTGAAAGAAATTATGAGATAGGCCAACTACGTTAACAAATGTGCCCGTTGTCAGCACGTACCAGCGAGGCAGTTTGGCGTTTAGCAAAAAGGCCGACGATCCGTCATACCGTAAATACCGATAAGCGCACGACGACCTTCCTGCGCGCACCGGCGCAATATCAGAACCGGTTCGTGTTTCCTCAGATTTCTTGACGAAATCACAGGTCAACCCAGGCAAAAGCGCGCCATGGCGCTCCGGCGCGCACCGGGATCGGTAAGGGTAGGACCTGTTGTACCCGCGGGCGGCGCGCCAGGCATCGGCGCGATGTTCTTTGACAATCGAATACACCCATCGCGAAGGTGCGCCGACGTGCCACGTTTAGCGGCTGGCCCGCAGGGCCGCGCGTTGGTCTTGTAACCGAAAAAGAACGCGTCCCTGCGGGACAGCCGCTAAACAGACTGAATCGCGACCCACCTGGACAAATCCGTGTCGTATGGATCGCCGTCGGTTGTATGTCGATTGTCGTCGGTTGTATGTCGTTTCCATGTCGGTTTGCGTACGGTTCACCGAGTCGACAAAAACGATAAACAGTTGTATTTAATGTATTTAGAAGAAAAGAGAGGGCAGGATGTTTATTTTACGGATCGGTGACCCGATCCAGCCCGTCGTTCCGAGGGGGCTTGACGGCGTCGGTGGTCCACCCCTGGCTCGAACCCGGTTTGAGCAGGTCCGCAACGTCACACCCGGGAACGGAACGGTCGAGCCAGCGGTCGTAGTCGGCGCGATCGAGGATGACGGGCATGCGGTTGTGAATCGGCGCCATCAGCTCGTTGGGGGTCGTCGTGATGATCGTGAACGTGTCGACCGGGTCGGCATCGGGCGCGGGTTGCCAGCGTTCCCACAGACCGGCGAACGCGAAGAGCTCGTCGTCGGTCTGATGGATGAACGTCGGTTGCTTACGCCCGTCGGGCAAGACCGGCCACTCATAGAACCCATCGGCAGGCACGAGGCAGCGACGCCGCTCGTAGGCCTGACGGAACATGCCGTTGGTCGCGACGGTCTCGGCCTTGGCGTTGAAGGGTTGGTGTTTGGGCTTGCCCTTCGTCCAGTGGGGGATGAGGCCCCACCCGACCGACCCGATCGCGCGTTGACCCTTCCCGTTCAGCCGGATGATCGGCACCTGCTGGGTCGGCGCGATGTTGAACCGCGGTTCGAGGCGCAGGTCACTGAACTCGTCGAACCAGGGTTGGACCGCAGAGTCGAACGTGTCGCGCATGCGATTGAATCGGCGAACGGTGTAACGACCACACATGGTTCCCCCATTGTAGCGTGGGAATCGTGCCCCGACCTGTTCAGGCATTGGCCGGGTAGACACGCCCGCGCCAAGCAGCCGGTGCGCCCACGACGCGCCGCGCCAGCGCGTACCACTGGATCGCGAGCAGGCACGCAACCCCGAGCGGGTGGGCTAGCGCCCCGACGATGCTCTGACGGTAGAGACGAGCGTTGACCAGCCGGGGGAGGACGCCCAGCGCCAGGCTGGTCAGTGACAACTGGAGGATCAGATGACGATTGGACATGTCCACAGAGACGGTAGCGAGGGTTGCGATGATAGCAGGCGCAACGTATCCCACACCGAGCAACGTGGTCCAGGGCACGATCGCCAGCGGTTGCCCGAGACCTTCGATCGCGTTCTTGGCCAGCCCGCGCCAGGTCTCAACGGCCGAGTGGTACATGCGGCAGGTTGCCAGGTCAGTGGCGTCGAAGATGTCTGTGCGCAGCCCGTAACCACGGAACGCGCGGGGCAGTGTGACGCCATCGTGCAGCGACGTGCGGATGCTCGCGTGCCCACCGACCGTGTCATAGGCCTGCCGCTCGGCTGCGAAGAACTGCCCACACCCCGCGCCGTAGGCAGGGGACGCCATCGCGCGCATCCGCCAGATCGGGAGGAACCCAAGCAGCACGAAGTGGATCATCGGGATCAGCAACCGCTCGAGCCACGTCTCGGTCAGTTGCCGTGGAAAGCCACTGACAAGGACGGAATTGCCCTGCTTGGCAAAGTGCAGCGTTCGCGAGAGGGCGCCGGGGTTCAGGCGCACGTCGGCATCGATGAAGACCAGCCAACGGCCGCGCGCCAACATCGACAGGACGTGACACGCATGCTGCTTCCCGCACCACCCCTCGGGCAATGGTGGCGCCGACGCCAGTCGCACGCGCGAGTCGCGCAGCGCGATCGCTTTGACGATACTCGCAGTGCGGTCGGTCGAACCGTCGTCGAGCACGAGGACCTCGATGGCGCCGTCCGGCTCGGCAGCGAGGATCGACTCGACACAGGCACCGATGTTGGCTTCCTCGTTCCGCGCGGGAACGAGAACCGAGAGCTTGCCGGCGGGCAACGGTGTCGCCGTGTCGAGGATAGGCGCTTTCCTGAATTGGCGCAGGTTCCGAAGCCATATCACCAGAGAGGTGCTGGTGATGAGCAGGCTTGCGATCATGATAGCGAGGATCATCAATGCAGCGACTCGAGGTGTGATCGAGAGAACGGTTTGCGCGCGACCTTCGCGCGCATCCACCGCCAGGCATCGTATGGCCAACTTGTCCCGGACGCGCCGGTGTACAGCACGTCGAACCGGTCGGCCAACCAGGTCTGCGCATCGGTCGCTAGCGCGTCCATCGTCTGCTGCAGGGCACCGTCCAGCGACTGGCCGTCACCACCGGTGACGTCGTACGCAGGTCCAAACCGCACGAGCGCCTCGGGTTCACGTTCGGTCCAGAAAGGGTACTCGAGTGCCAACGGGACGACGGTCGCTTTGCCCTGGACGTGCTGGATGAGCCTTGCCAGTCCCGGCGCGAGTGTGACGGGTCGGACGCGCGGGTCGGTGAAATGGCCTTGCGCCGTGATCCAGATGCACGAGTTGGCCGTCGTCGCGATCGCCGTCGCGGTGCGCAGGAAGGCAACACCCCCATGACGCGAATCGCGTTCGATGCCGAAGAAACCAAGTCGCGCGAAGAAGCGGTATTTCGCCAGCATGGCCGCATCGATCGGCGCGTAGTGCTTGCGTTCGGGCCAGTATCGCTGCGCGAGCAGCATCCCGAGAAGAGGGTCCCACCAGGAGGGATGGTTCATGTACACAATGATCGGCGACGACGGGTCAATGACCGGTGGCGCACCCGATCGCGCGACGCGCACCGCGTGGAAGTTGCGCTGGACGAACCGACGGGCATACCACTGGAACGCGCGATACAGCATCGGCGAGACGCGCGGGACCTGCCCCGGTTCGTGGCCGTGTTCGTCCGCAGTCGGCTGATGAGCGCGACGAGGATGAACGGGACGAATCTCGGGGACCGACGTGGGCATTTCTACTCACCTGTTGAGTCCCCGATGGTAGGCGCGTCAGTTGTGCGCCGCCGCCACCAGACTGGATTCCTCGGCGGCCGTTGTGCCACGTTGATCCTGGTCGACGGAATTGGCTGCGATCCAGCCACTCATCAACACCATCGGCATCCCCGCGCCGGGGTGGGCCGAACCACCCGCAACGTACAGCCCTTGAAGGTCCTTCCGCCGGTTTGCCGGCTTGAAGGCACCGAGGAACTTCCCATGAGAAGCCAACCCGTAGATCGCGCCGTTGAGCACCCGATATCGGTCGTGGATGTCCTGCGGGGTCAGCGCGTGCTCGAACGCGATGCGGTCCTCGATGTCGTGCAGACCTGCCGTCCGTTTGAGCTTGTCGAGAATGACCTGCCGGTACGCGGGGAACATCTGCTTCCAGTCCTGGCCCGGGCGCAGGTAGGGCGTGTGCACGAGAACGTAGAGCGCTTCCCCACCGGCCGGCGCGACGCCTGGTTCGGTGCTCGACGGCGCTGCGAGGTAGCACGTCGGGTCGGGCGCGGGCTCACCGCGGCGGTAGATGTAGTCGAACTCCTCGTGCGGGTCGCGCGAGAAGACGAAGTCGTGGTGCAGCAGGTGGTCGTAGCGCTTCTTCAAGCCCAGGTAGAGCACAACACCCGAGCAGGCCGGCTCGAACGATCCGCGCGACACCTCGAACCGCTGGGCACGACTGCCACCAACCAGCTCGCGATAAGTGCGGACCGCGTCCATGTTCGATACGACCGCGCCGGCATTCAGTGCGCGACCGTCGGTCAGCGTCACGCCCGTTACGCGACCATTGGCGTGGTCGACGCGCGTGACGGTCGCGCCAGTGATCACGCGCACACCCAGCTCGCGCGCCAGCTTGCCCAGCGCGGCGGGCACGGCGCCGGTGCCGCCCATCGGGTACCACACACCGTCGTTCGTCTGCATGTGGGCGATGCCGCACAGCACGGCCGGCGAGGCTTCCGGCGAGCTGCCGACGTACTGCGTGAAATGGTCCAGCATCTGCGACAGCCGCGTGTCACTGATGTACGAACGAATGGTGCCCGCGACCGAGCGACCAATGCCCAGCGCCATCACGTCGGACAGCGTACCACCCTTGAAAGTCGAGCGCAGCCCGAACATGTCACCGATCCCACCGATCGACTTCCAGAAGTAGTAGCGCTCACTGACGTCGTGCAACCGGCTCGAATAGGCGATGAACTTCTCGTACCGCTCGGCGTCGCGACCGTCGCGCGAGAAGGACGCGATGCGGCGCTTCATCTCGGCAACATCACGCTGCAGGTCGAGCGTCGAACCGTCGTCGAAGAAGCAGCGCCATTGTGGGTCGAGCGCGACAAGCTGCAGGTAGTCGTCCATCTTGCGCCCGGCCTCGGCGAAGATGCGGGCCAGCACACTGGGGACGGTGAGGATCGTCGGGCCCATGTCGAACCGGAAGCCACCTTCGTTCAGCACGGCCGCCTTGCCACCGAGCCAGTCGTTGGCCTCGACGAGGGTCACGTCATACCCGCGCGCCGCGAGCGTGCAGGTGGCAGCCAGGCCACCGAGGCCACCGCCGATGACGATCACAGACTTGTCGGACGTTTGTCGAAGCGTGTTCATGAAGCGGACCTTTTGAAACGAGCCATCAGTAGCTTGACCAATTGCACTGCCGACGCGGCCCGTCGCGAGACGGGCCCGTGCGCCATACGGATGTACGCCGACGCCATCCCCGCATCGGCTGGGGAGATCGGGTCAAAGTGGGGTCGAAATCTCCCGTGCCGGTGGGCGATGGCTTTGACGGTGGTCATCGCGAGCAACCCGTCGGCACCGCGCGTCACGCCAAACCCACTTGCGCCGCGCGCCTGGAACGGTAGGCGCGGGTCGGCGGTCGGGACGATTGTGTCGTTGATGACGACGCACCCCGCGTTCGCGCGCAGTGCAAATGCCTCCGCCGCGGCCGGGGGGCCGAAGACTGTTGCGCCAAGCGCCATCGGGCAGAGCGTGGCCAAGGACAACGCCTCATCCATCGAGTCGACCGGGACGATCACCAGCAGCGGCGCAAATGCCTCTTCCCGCAGTACGCGCGCGGCGCTCAAGACATTCTCAAGAACCAGTGGCGTAGTCACCGTTGCGCGGTCGGTGGGGACCGTGCCGACCAGCACGCGCGCACCGTGTTCGATCGCGTTAAGCGCCAGCGACCGCATTCGCTGCATCGGGCCGGGCGCGATGTCGAGGGTGGGGGCGTTCCGCATCACCTCTTCGATCGCCGTTCGCACGGGGTCGAGCATGGATCGCAACACAAAGGCCCGGCGCGGCGCGATGCAGGTCGAACTGCGGTTAAAGGTCAGGCCGAACCGCATGGCCTTGGCAAAGAGTGAGACGTCGGCGCCTTCGAGGACGAACGCCGCATCGTGGCCGGAGAGTTCAAGCGTGACGGGAATTGTGTGCCGCGCCGCCAGCGCGTGCACCGAGTGCCCACCCGATGCAGAGCCGGTGAAGACAACGTGGTTCACCTGTGGAATCGCAATCGTCGCCGACCGGACCTCGCTGTCCACCACTGCCAGAACACCCTTGGGAATGCCCGCTTCGATTGCAAGCCTGGCCAATAGCACCATCGGTCCTTCGCATCGTGGCGCGGGCTTGATCAGGACAGCGTTCCCAGCAGCCAGCGCTTGCAGCGCGTGCGTCGCGGGAAGGAAAAGGGGGTAGTTTGCTGGGCCAATCACGAGCACGACACCCAGCGGCTCCCGATGAATCGTCAGGTCGGAACGGACCAACCACTGCGGACGCCCCCGACGCACTCGTTTTGGTGATAGCAACGCGATGGACCGGCGCTCGAGAAAGCGAACCCCCTCTATGAGCGGCAACACTTCACCCGTCAACGCCTCAGCAGCCTGTCGACCGTCGCAAGCCGTCACCGAATCCGCCATCGTGTCGACATGCTCGACAAGCGCCGCGCGAAGCCGGCGCAGGATCGCGACGCGCGCCTTCAATGGGACGCTCGCCCATGCGGTCTGCGCCGATCGAGCCGCCGTGACGACCGTGTTCACGTCTTCATCCCCATCCGCGCGCGACGAAGCCGACGCAGTGTGCGCTGTCGTCTCCTCGCGAAGTTGGGAAGTGTTGGACATCGACATGGTTCGCTCAGGGCCTGGCCAGTGTTTCAAGTGGCACGGTCTTTGGCGCGCCTCGCGTCGCGTACTTGGCTGCCTCACCGGTCTGACCGGCCCAGTGGAACGAGACGTTGTGGTCGTCCAGCAACAACCGGCTCGAGATGCGGGCCGACTCAAAGATCACCGGCAACCCACTGCCCGGGTGTGTTCCACCACCCACGAGGTAGACGTTGCTCAGTTCTTCAAACCGGTTGTGCGGTCGGCGGTGCAACATCTGCCCGAGGTTGTGCGTGAGATTGAAAGTCGCGCCACGGTACAGGCCAAAGTCCTGCTTCCACTCGGCGGGTGTGACGACGCGCTCGTAACGAATGCGCGGCTCGAGATCGGTAATTCCGATCTTCTCGAACTGTTGCATCGCGAGCGTGCGGAAGCGGGCCTGTTCGCTCGACCAGTCGATCGAGCCCGTGTCATGCGTGACGGGGACAAGGCAGTAAAGCGTGCTATGCCCGGCCGGCGCCAGAGACGGATCGGTGCGGCAGGCGTTCTGCACGTAGAACGACGGATTGGCCGACAGGCAGTGTCGCTGTTCGATATCGCGCAGGCCTTCCTCGTAATCCTTGGCGAGCCAGATCGTGTGATGTTCCAGATCATCGAACGTCCCCTCAACGCCGAGGTACATCATGAACGTCGAACAGGAAAAGCGCTTGCGCGACAGCGAATCGTCCGACCAGCGACGCCGCAAACCATCGGGCACGAGTGCCGTCATCGCGTTGGCGAAGTCGGCGTTGATGACGACCGAGTCGGCGGTGTAATCACCGCGATCGGTGTGGACCGTGCGCACGTTCCGTTTGTCATCGATCGTAAGCGAGGTCACCTCTTCAGAAAGGTGAATACGAACGCCCATCGACTCGGCAATGCGCGCCATTGCGCTGGTGACGGCGGCGCAGCCACCGATCGGGTGCCACACGCCGTACTCGTATTCCAGGAACGACAGGATCGTGAAGAGGCTCGGGCATTGGAAAGGGCTCATGCCCAGGTACTTGCTTTGGAAACTGAACGCCAACCGTGTGCGCGGGTCGCGGAAATAGCGGCACAGGTCGTCGTGCACGCTCGACAACGGCCGCACGCGCAGCGCCGCCTTGATGAACGCCGGGCGCAGCAGGTCGAGCGGGCCGTCGAAATGCGATTCGAGGATCGCTTGAAAGGATGCGAGTTTCTTGCGGTTGTCAGTGAGGAACTTTGGAAAGTTCTCGGCATCGTGCGGGTCGATCGCGCTGAGCATATGGCGCATCTGCGCGACGTTGTGCGTGGCGCGAAGGTCGCCACCGGCCTCGAAGATCAGGTGGTACTGCGGGTCGAGCCGGACGAGCGAAACCTCCTCGTGCAGGTTGTGACCGCAGGCGCAGAAGATCTCTTCGAGCACGCGTGGGTAGAGAAAGAACGTCGGGCCAACGTCGAACTGATAGCCTTGCGGCGTGGTGATGGCGCTGGTGCGCCCACCGACGACGTCACGCCGTTCGAGCACGGTGACATCGCAGCCACTGGCCGCCAGCAGCATGGCCGACGCGAGCCCACCAGGGCCGGCACCGATGACGATAACGCGAGGAGGTGCGCTCACGCGAGCACCTCGCTTTTGCGGCTCGCGCCCGTCGTGCGGAACGCACTGCGGGTGGACAGGCCGGGAATCAGACAGTCTTGCCCGAGGATCGCCGACGCCGCGAGGTATCCACTGCGAACCGCGCCCTCCATCGTCGCGGGCCAACCGGTCTGGCAAAAGTCACCGGCGAGGAACAGGTTGTCGCAAGCGCCGGTTGTGGCAGGGCGGATCGCATCGATACCCGGCCGGGGAACGAACGTCGCACGGCGTTCCTTGATAACGCGAACCTCGGTCATACGGGCTTCCTTCGCTGCGGGCACAAACGCAGTGATTTCGGTGTGGGTCAGGCTCGCGATCTCGTCACTGGACAGACCGACAGTTTCATCCGCAGCCGACAGCACCGCGCGAAGGTGTTGCGACGCAGTGGACGAGTTAGGCGTTGCATCGAACAACCATTGGACTCGCGAGCCGATTATCGCAAGGTGCGGGCGGTCCAGTATTTTCCGGTCGAAAACCATGTGTACACCGATCGTGGGGCTGTGGGTGAAGTCGTCGAGGCGGCTCAGTCGCGTGTCACGCAACGCCGGTGCCGTGCGGGCCAGCGCAGCGAGCCGATAGGGGGGCATAGCGCTGACGTAGGCTTCAGCGATGAGGGACTCACTATCATCGGTCGTGACAGAGGTAATACGGTTGCGTTGCTCGTCGACGGTCAGTTCGCGCGCCCCAATTCCGAGCTGCACACTACCCCCTGATCGTTCAACGATGACACGGACGGCGTCGTACAGCGAAAACAGGGGCACGCGCGGAATGCCGACCTTGTATCCGTCGCGATGGGCCAGGAAGCCTTCGAGGAAGACGTGCAGCGCACTGGCGGCCGAGACGTCGGATGAGCGGGCGTTGAGCGCGCTGATCGTCACGACGTCCCAAAACCGCTCGACCGCGGTCGCGGGCTGGCGCTGTTCGGCAAGCCAGGTGCTGAACGGCAGGGTCGACCAGGCGTCGCGCGTCGTGGCGCGGGCCATCATCGCGTGCGTCAGCGCTCGGCCGATCGCGAGCTTGTCACCGAAGCGCAGGGCTCGCATCGCGTGGCCCGAGCGCAGTAGATGGAATGGTGCCGGAAGCGAAGCGCCACGGACGATGTCTTCCTGCCCAGCGCGATCGCGGAAGTAGAGCGTGTCATGCCACTCGATCTGGTCGGCCACACCGAGCCGGCGATAGAGGTCGATGATATTGGTGCAGCAGCCCATGACGACGTGCTGGCAGTTGTCCATCAATTCGCCACTCGATGGGTCGATGTGACTCGTTGCGCGACCCCCGAGGCGTGTGCGCGGTTCGATCAGAGTGACGCAACAGCCGTTCTCGGCCAGGCGCACCGCAGTAGCGATGCCGGCCAGGCCACCTCCGAGCACAGCGACCTTGCGACCGGACGGCGCTTCACTGCGAGCGAGGTTGATCGACGGGGGTTGGGGCACCGCTGCCAGGGTCGGTGTGCTTGTCGTCATCGCAGCACCGCCTTGGAAAGAATCGCCAGTTTGTCGAACGTCCCCAGGCGGATGCGGCGATCGGACGTGAGGACGGCGTCCGGGTT
>Ga0163144_10008440_pt1 | contig 22306 bp, 21 predicted proteins | sample OliLak19BULKMAT1_FD_123175 | JGI IMG/M metagenome (GOLD analysis project Ga0163144, IMG submission 123175) | Freshwater microbial mat bacterial communities from Lake Vanda, McMurdo Dry Valleys, Antarctica - Oligotrophic Lake LV.19.BULKMAT1 | ecosystem: Environmental > Aquatic > Freshwater >... | reverse complement strand
TTTTAGGGCAGGTTTTAGCCCCCGCTCCAATTTTTTGGGGAGGGGGTTGGGGGTGGGGTGAAAACACGTTTAATGATGCGTTATTGACATAATCCTATGAATTTGTTTTCGGTTCTCCATTAGATAGTTTATTATCCATTATATCATCTATATCACCCCTAAAATCGGTTATAATCAATAGCATCAATAATAAGGAGTCTAATCATGGTCTTAGAAGCGCAAAAATATCATATCACCGCACAGGCATTTGATGCGTGGACAGAATTGCCAGAAAATAGTGAGCGGTTATTTGAATTCATTAGCGGGGAGATTATCGAAAAAATGCCATCCAATGTATATTCATCCATTATTGCTATTCGTATTGCCTCGTTTTTGATGATGTATCTTTTCAAGAATGACATTGGTTATGTATCGGGTGAGCAAGGCGGGTATAAAGTTGGGGATAACCGTTATGCACCCGATGTCGCGTATGTGAGCTATACCAAACAAAGAAACGCCCATAAGCGCGGTTATAACCCCGTTGTGCCAGATTTAGCCGTAGAGGTGATTAGCGATGAGGAAAATCGGGAAGAACTCCGCGCATTACGGCTCAAACTCACAGGTTATATCAATGCAGGGGCAATCGTCTGGGTGGTAGATTGCGACAAGCAAACGGTAGAAGTTCACCAAATTGGGCAAGATGTGGCTGTTTTGGGACTCAACGATACGCTCGAAATTCCCGCCCTATTGCCAGAATTCAAACTGCCTGTGCGCGATATTTTCCCCACATCAACCGAAGCCTAGCGCATAAATATCGCGCTTGTTCCATCCGCTTATCTCTGCCAGTTCCCGCGATATTTCTTTTAACGATACCCCATCCGCCCGCCGTCTTATAATTTCATCGCGCAATTGTGCCTCTGTCCATTTTTCAACAACTTGCTCACCTGCCCCACCAATAACTAGCACGATTTCGCCACGCGGGGGATTTTTTTCAAAATGGGTGATGACCGTCTGTGCATCCCCGCGCACAAATTCCTCAAATTTTTTGCTAATCTCCCGCGCCACGCATAGCGGACGTGCGCCCCATTGCGTGTGTATCATCGCCAGCGTATCTACCAACCGATTCGGACTTTCATAAAAAATGAGTGTGTGACGCAGGTGGGCAATTTCTGCCAATAACGCAATTTGGGCGCTCTGCTTGCGGGGAAAAAATCCCAGAAATAAAAAGGTGTCCGTGGGCAATCCAGAAGCAATTAGGGCGGGCAAAACGGCATTGGCACCCGGTAGCGCCTCTACCCGATAGCCCGCATCTATCACCGCCTTCACCAATTCATAACCAGGGTCGCTAATCGCAGGTGTGCCTGCATCAGATATGAGTGCCACATCGCCATTTGCCAATGTGCCGAGTATCGTATCTAGTTTTGTGACCTTATTATGCTCATGATAACTGGTGAGCGGGGTGGTGATGTCATAATGCTGAAGCAAAATATGACTGGTGCGCGTATCTTCTGCGCCGATGAGCGCCACCGACTTGAGGATACGCAAAGCGCGTAGGGTGATGTCTTCTAAATTGCCAATTGGGGTGGGTACAAGGTATAAAATTCCCAAAAGTGGTCTCCTGTGGGGTAAGCGTCAGGTTGAGCTATTCATCATCAAAATGAACTATGCTATTATTTGTGCAAAAGGATGTTTTAGGTAGATGGAGATAGTAATCAGATGATGAAACAAATTCGTATGATATTCCCCCTTTTGGCGCTGATGGTGATGATGGTTGCGCCCACCCACGCCCAGATGAATACCGCCACTTGTGCCGAAGTTGTGCCAAATGGCGAAATTCCTACTGCGTGTATGCGCCTCATGCAATCTTTTCCTGCGCCAACGGTGTTGCCGATTCCGCAAGACCGCTTCACACTCGATTATTATGATTTTTGGCGCGTGAATAACACCCAGCCACCTGTATTTGATGCCCCTGGTGGCAACGTCACCCGCAATATGGCTGTGGGATTTAATTTTATCAATGTGGTCAACCAAGCGGATGGTTGGGTGCAAGCAGAAAATGGCGAATGGTTTCGGGCAGAGGATGTTTTAGAAAATGACAAACTCTCCTATATGAGTGGGGTTCGCGTTTTAGACGGACTCGAAAATCGTTTCGCGTGGATTTTGGGGACGATGTACACCGTGCCAGAGCCAAAAGGTCGCCAATCGGCAGATACAGGGCGATTGTTACAGCGCTATGACTTGGTGAATATTTTTGCAGAGGCAGAAGATGAAGATGGCTGGCGCTGGTATATGGTCGGACCAAATGAATGGGTAGAACAACGCATGGTCGCCAAAGTGTTTAAGATTGACCGTCCAGAGGGTGTAGAAGGTCGGTGGGTGGCGGTGGATTTATATGAGCAGACCCTTGTCGCCTATGAGAACGATATCCCTGTTTTTGCGACACTCATCGCCACAGGTATCCCAGGATTTGATACCCGCGAGGGTGTGTATCCTGTGTGGGCGCGTTTGGACCGTGACCGCATGTCTGGTTTGACGGGTGCGCCCAATGCGTGGGATTTGCAAAGTGTCCCTTATGTGATGTATTTTGATGAAGGGCGTAGCCTACACGGGACATATTGGCACGATAATTTTGGCTATCGGCAAAGCAAGGGCTGTGTCAATCTGACTATTAGCGATGCTAGTTATGTCTTTGGCTGGATGAGTGAGACCACCGTCCGCGATGAAGACAATAACCCACTGAATTTTGTCTATGTGCATAGTTCTGGGGAATATCGGGGTTCTGGTGCATCTACAAAATAGCCATAAACAATTTTAGGCGATAAAACAAAACGCGGGTGACATTATTATCACCCGCGTTTTTAATTGATATGTCCAAAAGGGCTAGTTAGCCCAACGCATCGTATCCGGGACCTGTGGAGAAGAAATCGTAATTGGGTTGAATATCCACAGTGAGGTCTACCACATCACCCGCTTTGTGGGCAACTAATTGCTTGGTGGCAAAATCGAGGCGTTCTTGCTTGTCTGCCATTTTATAGGCGCTTGGCACTTCTTCTTCGATAAAAATCGCCTCAAATGGGCATTCTGGCACACATGCGCCACAATCTATGCAGGTATCGGGGTCAATAAAATACCAGGGCCATTCGGCTTCGGGTTGACCGGGAACAATACACTCCACCGGGCAAACTTCGACACATGCGCCATCGCGCAAACATAGGCTGGTGATGATATAGGTCATGGCGATTTTTCTCCTCAAATCTTCTTAACGAATGAATCACAATCTCTATAACAGGGGTTATTTTGATTATATACCCACTATCATACCAGCGATTGAGCAGGGTTACTGTGACTTTTGTTGGATTTGAAGAATCAATTTTTGTTACAGATAAAAATGTTTACTGAGGTTAAATTTCGGCGGTGGGATGGGTTTCTGCGAGCCGTTGCAACCCGTCTCTGTCAGCAATGACAATTTCGCGCCCTTTTTTGCGGAGCAAGCCCGCATTGAGCAAGCCACGCAATGCCCGCCCCACCACCTCACGGGTTGTCCCCAAAATGGCGGCAATTTCTTCTTGGGTGAGTTTGGTGGGTGGCTCGGTGATATGTTCGGCATAGGTTGTCTCGTGCAAAAACAGCTTGGCGAGGCGTGCGGGGATAGACCGAAAGGTCATATCCTCTAGCCGTTCCAGATAATCGCGGTTCTGATGCGCCAATTGTTGGACATAATTTTGCAACAGCAGGCGGTCACTCGCCAGCAGACTAATCAGATGCGCGTGGCTAATTACCCACACGGTGGTCTGGGTGACTGCGACTGCATTAAACGGATTACAATGCCCATCCACCGCCGCCACCTCGTTAAAACTGGCGAGTGGGCGCAACAAACTGAGGGTATGCAAGCGCCCTTCGCCATTCATCCGAAAAATACGGACAAGTCCGTCTACGATGATAAAAAATCCCCCACAGGCATCGCCTTCTGCAAAAATGGTCGCGCCTGCCTGAAATTGACGGCAATGGGCATAGGTTTGTAATTGCGACAAGGCGCTAGGGCTAATATTGGCAAAATACGGGATGTTATGCCAATCGGTCATCATCCCCTCACAGCACCTGCGCCAAAATAACCATAGAGACCATCAGTATTGCCGCGAGGATGAACATATTGCGAATATCGCGCACGACATGGTTATAATCGCGTTGCAGTTCCTCATAGCTCACTGTTTTGGTGGGATGTGCCAATTGATAGGCAATCTGCTCTTGGCTGAGAATTTCGCGCTTTTTGCGGTTTGCCTGTGCCACCGTTTGGCGTGGTGGTTCAGAGGCGCGGGTGCTGGGAACACCTGTCGTTGGGCGATTTTCACGGCGAGCGGCACGTTTGGCGGCGGCTTCTTCGCTGGGGGTGGTTGGTGTTGAGCCAACGGATCTTTTTTCTCTTTTTGCCATAATGGTTATACTCTCTTAAATTAGCCGATACGGTCTGCAAAGACCACAAGACGATGCGTATTCACGCGGTAAGGATAGCACGAAATGAGCGTGGCGGTAGGGAGACCTGTATTTTGCATCACCCAAACTTCTGTCGGCTCAACTTGTCGAATTTCGCGCACTTCATAAACATAAATACTGCGCTCGGTTTGGACGGTAAATTGGTCGCCCACTTGCAATTGGTCTAGGTTCTTAAATAATTCGCCATACACATCGTTGTGAGCCGATAGTGTCACATTGCCCGTATCATCACCCGGACGCGCCCCGTTGATAACCTGCCCCACCCCTTGCTTGAGTGCTTCATCATCCGCTCCCTGAACAATGCTCTCATCCAAATTCAGACGGGGAATGCTCACACGTAAGGCAGTCTCTGGTGTTTTTGGTGGACGAACAATGACAGGTGTTTCGAGTTCATCTTTGACCAACGGCAACAAGTGGCTAGGGATTTCATCTCGATTAAATCGGACAGTACCCGATTCGGTGATGATATGACCACCGGGTAACACCACATCATTCAAAGAAAGACGTAAGACAGGAGTCGGTTCTAGGGTGGGTATCATGGCAGAACGGGTGGAATTTGCCTCTACTTGAACGGCGGCAGTTTCGGTCTCTAATTTTTGGATAGACTGAAACAACGCCAATCCCATAAATACCAAGCCAAAGACGGCGGCAATTTCCACCAGCAATAGCGACATATTCACAAAACGTCGCCAGATGCGGTCACGCCCATCTTGTTGACGTTGGCGCAAATGGGCAATATCCTCATGCAGGGCTTTTTCGTCCTCATCAAAACGTGGGGTGGTCGTCTTGACAAATGGCGATGACATCGGCGCAGGCACGGGTGGCGGTGGGGTGCTATTGCCGCTGGCAAGGGCTTCGAGTTGCTGATTAATCAGCTCAGAGATGGGCTTTTCTTCGGTGATAGCAACTTTTGGCGCATTGTCTGGCAATACCCGACCATTTTTCTGCATCCGCCGCAATTGCTTTTCGCGGGCTTCGCGCTTGCGAATGATGAGGATGCGTTCTAATTCTTCTACCGTTAAATCTTCTACAGGACGTTTATCACGATAAGTCATACTTTGGGTAAAACCTCACTCAACTAACGGAATCTTATTCGCCACAGCAAATACTTCACGCTCAAAAAACCAGCGTAATGGGGCGACATCAAAGAGAATTTTGCGTAACAAAGCGAGTACGGCATTTTCTGAGCGATTTTGTGGCGGACTATCCAGCCACACCTTGCCCTTAAAACCCGCTTCTTTGAGGGTGCGCCCCATGCTCCACAGCGATTGTTCATTCACATGAACATGCTCATTGTGTTCCACCAAAAATTGGCGTGGGTCTTTGGGATAATTCGCACCCTTCCCCATCAATTGACGCACACGGCGCACAACCGGATAGGCATATTTGTCGTACCACACATTGGGGGCGGTATGGACGATAAAACTGCCGTTGTCCTTTAATACACGGCGCACTTCTAAGAGTGCCTCGTGTAATTCCCATGGGTGCAGGTGTTCGACCACATCAAACATCAACACACGGTCGAAAGATTTATCTGGAAAAGGGAGTTTTTTGGCATCTGCCAGCCCAATGCCCGTTTTGCCATCGGCATGTGACAGGCTACCGAGGACTTGTTGCGACATGCGAATGGCGATGGGGGCATAATCTACGCCATAGGCATCGGCACCGAGTTTGGCACAATGCTTGAGGATTTCACCCCGTCCACAGCCGACATCCAAAATGGTCATACCCGCCCGCACTTCTGCCAATGCAAAAGCGGCAGACAATCGCCGTGAAAGATGTTCGCCTTCTGTCTGGACAAATTCATCATAGCCCTCGCAGGCATGGAGAAAATAATCCTCTGTATACAGATTGGGGTCTACAGGCGCGGGATTTTGTGATTGTTGTGTCATGCGGTGTCTCTCTATCCAAAATAATCAAAGTTCTAGGATGATTATAAGGCATAACAGAAAGACCATTCAACGGATAGTTTTATCAATAGGGCAATCGGTGGCGATATGATTCATAGTATAATTCAGAAAAATCGGCGCACATAGGCATGATAATGGGACTATTAAGATTTTACACCGATGCCAATATTGATAAGCAAGTCGCCATACAACTCAGACAACGGGGCATAGAAGTTACCCGTTGCCAAGATGTCGGGATGGATGATGTCTCTGACAACGAGCATCTCATTTATGCCAGCGAGCATAATTTATCCATCATTAGCAGAGATGCCGATTTTCGGGTATTACATTTTCAATAGCTTTACGAGGAGAGAACACATTTCGGAATTTTTCTCTGTTCCAACTGCCAGATAGACGCTGTTGGTAAAATTGTCAAAGAGTGTACAATATATTTTCAACTAGTTGAGACAAATACAGAGATTATCAATAAGTTGATTGAGTTTTAGGAGCAACATCATGGTATATAAAACCACAAATCACGTTGTTATAACCAATGGTATCCCAACCGTATTAGACCGAGGACACCTCAAAGCGGAATTGGTCGCTCGGATGGTTGTAGACGATGGCTATACCATTGAACAAGCGATGGAGCATTATAATTTATCCCGCGCACAGATGTATTCTATCATCGCGTTCTACTACGAAAATCAGGATTATCTCGATGCGGAACATAAGCACAAATGGGATTTAGTCCATAGAGATGCAACACCATCAGCAGAGTTTATAGCAACCCTCATGCAAAAGAAACACCCTATCACCACCGAAGAATAAAACAAAATGCCCCGTCTATCATTAGCGGGGTATTTTTTATTGAACTAATTTTTTACCAGCCGTGTTCCAAGCGGGCGATGAGGCGTTCTGGCAAACCTGCCGCCCGCATTTTACGTTGTGTCTCTGCGATATTATATTCCACACGCCGATGCTCAAAGATGCCTTTTTCAAAATCCAAAATAGCATACGCCGCACGCGGGTCAGTGTCGCGGGGTTGCCCCACACTGCCCGGATTCACAATCAGACGATGCCCATTGAGCAACACCGGTTCATCATATACTGGGCGGTGCGATTCGGTCTCACCTGTTTCGCTCATCATCTGATAAATCACAGGTTGATGGGTATGCCCCACAAAGCAATACGGTGTCTCGAAATGAGGAAAATTGAGTGCCGCCACGAGGGGTTCTAGGATATATTCCCAAATTGGCTCGCGTGGGCTGGCATGAACGAGGGTATATTGCCCCACAACAAAGGTGGTGGGGAGCGCCTCTAGCCAACGGGTATTGGCTTCGGTGAGGGTTTCCCGTGTCCATTCCACCGCCCGACGTGCATCGGGGTTAAAGGTGCGGATGTCTAAGCGGTCTAATGCCGCCCAGTCATGATTGCCCGCCAAGCATAAATGCGGAAGCGCTTGCAAGCGTTCCGCACACTCATTAGGAGAGGGTCCATACCCAACCACATCACCCAAACACCATACATAATCCCACTGCCCTTTGGCATGTTCGAGGACAGTATCAAATGCCACATAATTGGCATGAATATCAGAAATTATCAGAATCCGCATAAACGCCCAGACCTATTTTGACAAATGGTTAACAGTTATGAATTAAATGTTACCACGAATTTGATTCTGTAGCGAATAAGGAATCCGAAAAATTTACTAATTTTATCAAAATACTCTCCCCGCTACGATATTCATGGCATAATACCTCACTATTCCTTCCCAGTGACGTTTTTTTGTAAATCTTCAGATTTGAACATCTGCACATATATCCCATCTAACCAATTGGGGGTGTGCTGTCCCATCTGCGATAAAAAGCCAAATAACCACCCACCCATGATGATGTCACGCTTCTGATGGTGGATGGCATGAATCACTTTATCTGCCACATCATCGGCTTCATCGAGAGAGACACCCGGAATCGCCATGCCCGTTTCTTTGAGCATTTGTAGCGTCTCATCCCGATTTTTCTCCCCGCGTAACATCGGTGTATTGACCAAACCGGGCATGACCATCGAGACAGAAATCCCCGTCCCATGTAATTCACGGCGCATGGCATCTGTAAACCCATTTAAGCCTGATTTCGATGCGCCATAGGTGGATTGTCGTGGGACGAGTGTCACCCCAACCGTACTACTCACATTGACAATGGCGGCGGGTGTCTGTTTGCGGAGCAGTGGCAATGCCAAGCGAATGAGGTTAATGGGAGCAATGAGGTTGGTGGTGATAATTGCCTGCACACGCTCGGCATCGAGTTCTTCAAGTGGGCGCGTATCTAAAATGCCCGCGTTATTGATGAGGACATCCAAATGTCCATAGTGTGCCTCTACCTGCTTTATCACCGTTTCGAGGTCGGCAATTTTGCCCACATCGGCGGTGATGGTGAGAATATCACCCTCTGGGCGAGAAAGTTCAGATTTGAGCGATTCTAAAATCTCCCCGCGCCGTGCCACTAAGACCAATTTTGCACCCATCCTCGCAAATTTGCGAGCGAGTGCCACGCCGATACCCGACGAAGCACCTGTAATGAGGATGACCTTGCCACTAAAATTGCTAATCCCTTTGGGTGGGCGCACTTTATCCCACAAGAATCTGATTAATAGCACAACAGCAAGAAATATACCTGTCCACAAAAGCCACGAAAAAATAGTCATCTGCCACACCTCAATAGTCAATATCAATAAAAAACTGTGTGATAGCGTTATGTATCACAGCCTATCACACAGTTTAACCCATTTATAAGCCCAATCCAAATTTCAGATTATGGATTATTACATAGTTTTTGACGATTTACGGCGCACAAACCACCATTTATCCAGTTCAACCCCGATAAAGGTCAAAATTGCCAATCCAAAACAAATGGCTAATTCGGTTGCAGATAATGGCACGGTATAGAAAAAGTCATTGGCAAACGGCGCATAAATGAGTACCAATTGCAAAAAGACTGTTCCGCCGATAGACATGAGCATAAACTTATTCCCAAAAAATCCAATTTTGAAAATAGATTCGCGTTCAGAGCGAATCGCCATCGCATGACCCATTTGTGACAGAGTGAGTGTGGTAAAAATCATCGTACTCCACACGGTATTACGGGCATCATCACCTTCTGGTGATGGGATGAGGAACACCAATATCAGCGATACAAACGCCACAATCAGACCCACACGCAACAAATAGCCACCCAATCCGCGTGCAAAAATACCCTCTTTGGGGTTATAAGGCGGGCGCTTCATATTATTTGGCTCACCTTTTTCGACACCCAATGCCAATGCGGGCAAACCATCTGTGACCAAATTCATCCACAAGATTTGAATAGTATTGAGTGGCAATGGTTTACCTGCCAATTGAGCGACAAACAAGGCAATCACTTCACCGATATTGCTGGCAAGAATATACTTGATAAATTTGCGGACATTGTCATAAATCGTGCGTCCTTCTTGGGCGGCATGAACGATAGTGGCAAAGTTATCATCCAAAATGACCATATCAGAGGCTTCTTTGGTCACAGGTGTGCCAGTGATGCCCATCGCCACGCCAATATCGGCACGCTTGAGCGCAGGCGCATCATTTACACCATCACCCGTCATAGAGACGATTTCACCATTCTTTTGCAACGCCTGCACAATTTTTAATTTATGTTCTGGCGATACACGCGCATATACCGACACCTCGCGCACGGCTTTTTCTAAATCGGCTTGCGACATTTTGCTCAATTCGCCACCCGTCAGGATTTTATCCTCTTTGGTGATACCCAATTCTTTGGCGATGGTCAGTGCTGTGAGCGGATGGTCGCCAGTAATCATCACCACACGAATCCCCGCCTCATAACATTCTGCCACCGCCTGTTTCACTTCCATACGGGGCGGGTCTATCATGCCAATCATACCCGCAAAAATAAGTCCTGTTTCGATTGTTTCTGGGGTATATTCGGCAGGAAGTGTGGTCATAGGTCGGAGTGCCACACCCAATACACGCAAGCCATGGCTGGCAAGTTCATCATTTTTGGCATTAATACGGGTATAATACTCTGGTGTGAGTGGTTTGACCTCACCATTTTCCCACACACGGTCACACACATCAATCATGCCATCAACCCCACCCTTCACAAAAGCGATATAGGGTGTATTAAGTTCGGTGAGGGTTTTTTGGACATAGGTTGTCCCCACCCCATCGGGGGTATAGGTGCTATTGAGTTGATGCACCGTTGCCATGCGTTTGCGTTCCGATGAAAATGGGACTTCACCAACACGCGGGAGCATATCCTCTAAATCATCTTTCCATAGCGCAAAATGTGCCGCCACCACCACCAATGCCGATTCAGTCGGGTCGCCCATCGCCCGCAATTCTGCTTTGGGGACATTCACCCGTTGCAACATCGCGTCATTGCACAAATCTGCACCCGCCAACAACAATGCTTCGGACTGAGATGGAGTCTCAAAAACATTATTTTCGAGCGCCAGCAAGCCTTTGCTCTTTTGGGTAATTTCGGTCACATCATGGGTAGAACCCGCAACATCAATCACTTTAACAGTCATCTTATTTTCGGTGAGTGTGCCTGTTTTATCGGAACAAATCACCGTCACTGAGCCGAGCGTTTCTACCGCAGGCAATTTGCGGATGAGCGCCCGCCGTGCCAACATGCGTTTTGCACCGAGTGCCAAACACACGGTCACAACCGCGGGCAATCCCTCTGGCACAACTGCCACAGCGATCGCCACCGCCGAAAGAAAGGCTTGGTCAAGCGGGATATTTCGCAACAAGCCCAATATCAGCCCAACCAGCACAATGCCAATCGCCAAAAAGAATAACGTGCGTCCCAATTGTGCCATGCGCCGTTGTAGCGGGGTTTTATCGTTATCTACCCCTTGAATGAGTTCTGCGATACGCCCCAATTGGGTTTTCATGCCGGTATCGGTGACGATTGCCTCTGCACGCCCATTGGTGACAGATGTCCCCATAAACACCATGTTATATCTATCGCCAATGCCGATATTTTCGCCTTTGAGGGGCTTGATATTTTTTTCGACAGCATGAGATTCGCCCGTGAGTGACGATTCTTGCACTAAGAGGCTATTGGCTTCTATTAAGCGGGCATCAGCGGGGATGATGCTACCTGCTTCAAGCAAGACCACATCACCAGGGACAAGATTAACTGGGTCTACATCCGATGGCGTGCCATCACGTCGAACACGCACCGATGGCGCAGACATTTTTTTGAGCGCCGCCATCGCTTTTTCGGCACGATATTCTTGGGAGACCCCCAAAATCGCATTGACTATGACGATGGCGCTAATGGCAAAAACACTTTTCCACTCACCCAAAAAGCCCGATATAACCGCTGCCCCAATGAGAATCAGCACAAGTGGGTCGGTCAGTTGTTGCAATAATAATTCAAGTGGAGTAGCGGTGCCTTTTTCGACCAATTCATTTTTGCCATGTGTGGCAAGTCGTGTTGTGACTTCTGAATCGGATAAGCCTTGTTCAACAGAGACATTCAGTTGTTGTTTGAGTGCTGGAATATCGAGTGTATGCCACTCTATTATTGGTAAGGGAACGGGGTCGGTATTACTTGTTGTGGTCATAGGCGATTTGTCCTTTTTATGAAACCAAGTGATGGTTATTATGCCATCTTAATGGGGCAGAAAACAAAACATCCCCCCAAATATGAGGGGATGTTGAAAATATCTTCTCTACTGCCACTCATCTCTTGCTATTAGGGTGAATTGTCGGTGGTTATGATGCCCCAATAGTGTTGACATTTATTGAAATGACAAGTCACTAATAGCAATATATCACGTCCCTACGACCACAAACACGATTATCGGTATGTAGGGACGGCATACATGCCATCCAGAAATGTGACGCGCCCTAATCTAGTTCCGATAATTCTTCGGAGGCAATATCGCCAATATCGTTACGATAGGGCTTTGCCATCTGGACTCGGCTATGATATGCCGCCGATGCAATGGCATGGGCAATGACAGGACCCGACATCACCATAAATATACCAAGAGCGATGACTTGCAACAAACTCTCTGGCGATAAAACAGCTGCCCCAATCAACAAACCCGCAATGCCCAATGTAGATGTTTTGCCCGCGGCTTGAATGCGTAAATAGACATCGGGCATTTTAATGAGTCCAAGTACACCCACAAAATAGAAAAAGCACCCGATGGTAATGGTCACTAAACCGATAATCTCTAAAATCGTCATGGTCATATATCCCCCTAAAACATCTGCCCGGAACCAATATACCGCGCAAGGGCAATGGTGCCGACAAAACTAAACGCCGCCAACGCAATCGCCACCGAAAATAGCATGGGGCTATCTCGCAAAAGCGCGACCACAACCACACTGCCTATAATGATATTGGTGAGGGTATCTATCGCTTGTAGGCGGTCTGCGGTAGAGGGTCCCACAATCACACGCCATGCACATGGGATGAGCAATACTGTGAGAAAGACGAGTGTAATGCTCAGAAAAGATAATACAAACGGGGTCATGAGCCAATAATCCTCTTGAGCGATTGCAGACGGCTAGATTGGTCAGAATCGAGTGTTTTTTGCGATTCTTCAATATCAATGCAATGCACATACATCACGTTGCGGTCTTTATCGTATTCTACCACCATCTCGCCAGGGGTGATGGTGATGCTATGGGCGCTGGCACCAGAGATAAATTCAGACCCCTGAACATCTTGAATATTAACCGCGATGATACCGGCACGAATGGGGCGTATGCCAAAAATTCGCAAGGTGACATCCCAGCCAGCCACGATAATTTGCCACACCATAAAGATGGAATAAATCATAAATACGATCAATCGTTGCGGAAATTTGGTCACATTAAAAGTGAGGAGTTCATCACGGATTCCCAACACCAACACCAACACCCCAATAAAATATCCCAACAAATAACTCTCTAGGCTAATGATGTTGGTCAAGACCATCCACACCAGCCCCATCGGTAATGCCAATAAGAGATAGGTCAGTATTTTGTTCATATCATGCTCCCAAAACGGCTGTGATATAAATGAACGGGTCGCTCATCTGGGCGACAGCTAATCCCACCAGTTCGACCAATGGGGTAGCAAAGATACCCAACAAGACGCAAATGCTAATGAGCAAAAAAGGCGCAAGGACGCTATCGCCCTTACCTTTTTCTTTTAGTTCGGCGCTTTCGACAGTGGGCGCTTGCTGAAACATCAAGACATAGGTGCGCGTCATGTATAACAGCGTAATCATGCCCGCTGCCACCGCCAAACCCAATGTCAGCCAGCTCTGGGCAAAAATTCCGCCCCGAATAAGCGCCAATTTGCTAATAAAGCCATTCAACGGTGGCACACCAGCCAACGCCATCCCTCCTATAAAGTAGAGGATGCCCACCAATGCAAATGGTTTGCCCACCCCTGCGATATATTTCATTTTAGCTGTTTTCATCACATTTCGGCTCGATACCACGCCCACCAACATCAGCAATGCCGATTTGATAAAGGCATGATTGACCGAATACACAATTGCACCGATGAGTGCCAATGGATTGCCCCAACCAATTCCCACCAAGATAAACCCAATTTGCCCAAAGGTCGAATATGCCAGCATCCGCTTGGCATCATATGTGCGTAGTGCGCCCAAACTGCCAAAGAAAATACCAATGATGCCCAACAGCATCAAGATTTGATTGATAAGCACCGCCTCTTCTGTAAAGAGTAATGTGACTACCCGTAATAAGCCATACACACCAACCTTAACCACCACAGACGATAGCACCGAGTGAACAGGTGTGGGCGCAGTGGTATGAAAATCGGGTTGCCAAAAGTGAAATGGAAACACGGCACTTTTCACCAAAAATACCGCCACAAACATGACCGCCGCGGCTTGTGCCAAAATGGGGCGCTCGCCTGTTTGTAATAAGCGGGCTATATCGGCAAAATTGAGGGTGCTAAAGGTCGCATAAATGGCGGCAATGCCAATGAGCAAAAATAACGTGCCAGTGGCGCTAATCATCAGGTATTTGATGGCGGCTTCTAAGCCCAGTTTATTATCTGAGATGGCGACCAACACCACCGATGACAGCACCATCAGTTCCAAAAAGACAAACAGGGTAAAAATATCGCCTGTATAAAAACACCCAATGAGCGATCCGCCCATACACAAAAACAGTGGCATAAAGACGGGATAAGTAACACATTTATCTTTGCATTTTAGTGCATATAAGATGCCCGCCGTCACCACTAGTGATGACATAGCGGCAAAAATGCTACTGAGCAAATCGGCGGTTAGGACAATGCCATAGGGAGGTTGCCATCCACCCATCCGATAAATCTGTACGGCGACACCCCCATCGTTGGCACGGGCAATTTCCCAATTTTGTAGCAAGATGACAATCGCAAAAAATGACCCAATACTTGAGCCAATCAAAGCAACATAGCGTTGTAACTGGTTATTATGGGTGCTAAACCGCGATATACCCAACGTGATAACCGCAAAAAACAAGGGAATAAAGACTGGTCCTAAAACGATTGGATTGTTAGGCATACACTATCCTTACTAGGCTTTTAGATTATTTAGATGGTCAGAATCGAGTGTATTGAACCGCACCGATGCCACATTAATGAGTCCCAATAGCAGGGCAAAAGACCCAAAGCTGATGACAATAGCCGTGAGCAACAAGGCTTGTACCAGCGGGTCACTGGGGCGAGCAGTTTGTGGATTTTCTGCTGTGCCAATTTCGCGTGCTACCACTACCCCATTCTCTAAATAGAGGGGGGCAACGCCATCGTCCTTTGGGGCTACATAGGCGGGGACATTGCCATCGAACACGCCCACCGCCAAAAAGAAAAAGTTGACGGCGGTAAACAGGATATAAAAACCCATCGCCATTTTGATTAAGTCACGGCGCAATAACTGAAACACCCCAAGTCCAAACATGACCCCTGTGGCAATTGCAAATAGGATATTCATCGTTAATCTAAGCCCCATTCTGGTAAATTACGTGGGTGTGAAATGGCGTTCATAATGCTAATGACCCCGCCGAATATAACCAAATAAATGGCAAATTCAAACACGGTGCTGGTGGTAATATGCAAGTTCGCAAAGGAAGATCCCCCATCAAAGGCAATATTCCCAAAGAATTCACCACCTGTCACCAAGCCTAAGCTGGCATTGATAAAGGCAAGCATCAAGCCAAGAACAATTAGGCGACCAGGGTGCAACCATTTTAGGCGTGACCGCGCCTCAAAATAACCAAAGACGACATACCACGATGCCACCGCCAAGCCACTCACAATCCCCGCTGTGAAGCCATCGCCAGGAGCACTTCCGCCATAAAACACTTGCGAAAGTGAGAGCAATAAGGCAAACGGAAAGAATACTTGCACCACCGAGCGCGTGAGCGGGGTTGAAAAACTCTCAAACTGATAGCGCGATGTCATAATGCGATAATATTCACCGGTTGAAGTCGCGTCTGTCTTTTTCATCACCTGTTGTTCATCTTGGTCTAAAAAGCGTTCTTCATTAATTTCTTTCATCACATCGTCCAAATCATCCCCAAATAGCACTTCACGACCAGTGGGCAAGGTGAGCAAGGTCAGCAAACCCAACGCCGTCACACTAAATACCATAATTTCGATAATGGTATCTGTCCCACGGAAGTCTGTGATGATTGCGCCAACCACATCGGTAGCCCTAATTTCTGGATAGGCATTTTGCAAGTGCCATATGGTGATGGGACGCAGAATATCATCGGCAGGGATAGGGGCTTCTGCCGCATCAACCTGTTCAACTTGTTCAATCCGCCCCTGACGGTCATTGACGGCAATAATCGCAAACAAGGCGACACTTACACCAATAGATGTGGCGATGATAATATCTCGAACAACACCCACTTGTCCCCATGTCTTGGTGCCTTTCCACAATACGTCCATCGCTTCTTGGCGTTTTGTGGCACTGATGCGGGCAATCATCAAAATTATCAGCACCGTGACCATGGTCTCGACCAAAATTTGTACCAATGCCACATCGGGCGCCGGTTCTAATAGAAATAGCACACCGATGGCATATCCCGATACACTCAATGCCAACACCGCCAAGAGATGCTTGCGGAAGATGATTGAGGCAAGTGTTGCCCCAAGTGCGATGACAATCATCATGAATTTTAAGAAATCAATTGCACTATCTGGAAATGTGATATTGATAGCACGACTGGAGGTATAACCACCGATAAACATCAGGGTTGCCACCGAGCCTAAAATAACCACCAGATAATAACGCAATTTTCCGTTTTGTGAGGTGAGGAGCAAGTCGCCCAGCCATTCAATCGCACGCATAACACCCGCATAAATATCTGCCCCACTGGGGAGTTTTATCCCACTGATTGCCATCCACAACGGACGCATAAAGAACAATGCAGGCGACCCCACTAAGACCAACAGACTCAATAAGACGGCGGCATTAATTTCGGTGGGAATAAGGTGCAAATGCGGATGTTTGCCCAGTACGCCCTCTAGCAACGGGTCTAATAATGGGGCGATGAGCAAGCCAAACAGCAACGATGCACCCGCCAAGCCCATCAAGCCGATGTGCATCCCCAACGGCGGTGCATGAAAATGATCATACTCGCGTTCTGGTCGGCTGATGAATACATCCCACGCAAAAAGCAATGCCGCGACACCGTTGAGGATGGCACTCATAAACACCAGCACAATCGGCAAAATGCCAATGCCCGTCTCTGGCAACATCGCAAGGAGCAAATATTCTTTGGCGACAAAACCCACCAGTGGCGGATACCCAGCCATAGACAGCCCCACGACAAAGGCGATGGCGGTGGGGATGGGCAACAAACGACGCAATCCACCAAGTTCATCTATATTGCGTGTGCCAGTGGCATGTTCCACTGTCCCCGCCAACATAAAGAACGTCCCTTTATAGAGGGCATGGGCAATAATCCCCAATGCCGCCGCCTTGAGTCCTGCACTATCTGGCAAAGCGATAAGGGCGACAAAAATGCCCAATGTGCTGATGGTGGTATATGCCAGTAACCCTTTTAGGTCGCGTTTGCGAACCGCAAAAACCGCCCCAATGGTCATCGTTGTGAGTCCCACCAGCAAGAGGGTATTCATCCAAAATGAGGTGTTGCCCAGTGTGGGATACATGCGAAAGAGGAGGTAGACCCCCGCTTTTACCATGGTGGCAGAGTGCAGATAGGCACTCGCAGGGGATGGTGCGCTCATACCGCCCGGTAGCCAAAAATGAAACGGAAACTGCGCCGATTTGGTGAAGCACCCTAGCATAATCAGAAATGTGAAGGCGGGATACCACGCATGGTCACGCAAAAATACCCCTGTATCGGCGGTAAGCAAATCGGCAAATTCATAGCTACCTGCCGCCGTCCCCATGAGCAAAAGCCCCACAAGGAGCGCCAAACCACCGCCACCCGTGATGACCAATGCCCGACTCGCCCCAACACGGGCATCTTCGTATTTTGCACCTTTGAACCCAATGAGAAAAAACGAGATAATCGAGGTGGCTTCCCACGCGATAAAGAGTAAGATGATATTTCCCGCCATCACCAATAGGAGCATTGCCCCTGTGAATGCCGCGAGATATGAATAGAATCGCGCAAGGTCTTTTCTGTCTTCGAGATAATATCCCGCATACAAAAAGACAGCGATGCCAATGCCCGTGATTATCAGCATAAACATCACGGTTAATCCATCTATATACCATGTGAATTGCAACCCTAAGTCGGCAACCCATACGATAGTCGTAGAGAAAGCGCCCTCTTCTAAAATACGCGGAAGCAAAGTTAGCGTTATAATAAAGAGTGTCGCCATGATGCTTGCAGTTGCCCATCCCCACAATGTGGGTTTCCCGATATTTCGAGTGATTGGCAGTGCAAACAGAAATGATATAACAAATGGTGTAATGGTAAGAATGACAATTTCCATTGTGACTTTCCTCACAAGAGTAGGCACATAGGAGAGATTATAGCGGTATGTTATGCAACATTTCAATGCAAATCAGGTCAAAAGCATGAGTGTGAGATGAATATTATGCAAAAAGTGACGTATATACTGGTTGTTTTTATATTATTATGTGTTGGTTTTTCTCAGACAGACGCGCAAAGCACAGCAGATGATTTTCGGGCGGGGTTGTTGATGGGGGTCAATAACGTCCGTGAACAAGCGGATGTGACCATACTTATCGCCAACGATATACTCTCGCAAGTTGCTCAGACCAGCCTAGAGATAGTCGCCACAGCCAATAATTATGAGGCGATTTCTACCGATAGTGTGGATGAACTTTTGGCACTAAAAAATTATCGCCACGAAATTTATTGGTATGCGATGAATAGAAATGTAACTCCAGAAGAAGCCATAGATTTATGGCTAGATAATTATCGCTCCCAAATGCTATCAGAGACCTATACCGAGCTAGGTACTGCCTATGTGGAAAATCGGTTTGGCGATGGCTATCTGATGATATTGCTGGCAAAACCGGGTGAATCGGCTTTGCCAACCACCATACCTCCCGCGTGTGAAAATCCAATTCCGCCCTATCCCATCACAGGTCAAGACCTCAACCCGGCCCAATCGCCAGAGCGGATGACAAAGATTCGTGTTCTCACCGATTTATACGATTCGCTCATCCGCAATTGGCTCAATGATGCGCTGGTGCCAGGGGCGGTTATTGGCTTGATTGATGAAGGCGAATTTGTATGGGTCAATGCTTATGGTTATAGCGATGGGCGCACGTATGCCCCCATGACCACCGACATACTTTTTGGGGTGGCATCTTTTTCTAAGCCGATAGCCAGTGTTGTCGCCATGCAATTGGTAGAGCGTAACATCATCACACTCGATATGCCCGTGTTCGATGTCGTCACCGCATGGCAACCCCGCCCCACCTATCCACTTGACGAAGTGACTCCCTATCGGCTCATGAGCCATACGGCAGGCTTCCCGACTGCCAATTCGCCTATTTTTAGAGAAAATTTTTCGCCCACCCCCACTCTCATCGAAAGTCTCAATGGCATGGGACGCAGAGGGGTGACAGTCGCCATGATAAACCCACCCGGTCAGACCTTTGCGTATTCCAATGGTGGCTATAGCGTCTTGCAATTATTTTTAGAGACGGTGACAGGTGAGTCTTTTGCAGATTACACCCGTTGCAACATCTTTGAGCCACTGGGCATGACCATGACCGATTTTTATCTGCGCCCCGATATTCAAGCCAATCATGCCGTTGGGCATAACGAAGAGGGCGACCCCATGCCCAATTTTCAGATTATGGTAGACCTCGCCGCCGCAGGCTTGCATACCAGTGTGCCAGATTTTGCGCGGTGGCTAGTCGCACTCCTCGCAGACCCCAACGTCCCTAATATCCTCTCACCAGAGAGTATCGCCTTGATGATGTCTCCCGCAGAAGCCACCGATGGGCAATATGGCTTGGGATTTTATCTGACCAATTGGCAAGGCGAAATTATCCCCAACCACACAGGGTCTACACCTGGTTTTCGGTCATATTTTCAGGTGTTGCCCAATCAACGACACGGGATTATCGTCCTCACCAATAGTAGCAATGGCGAGGTATTCAACAATCGGGTGGTTGGGCAATGGCTCCAGTGGCTTAAATCCATCGGTGAAATTGAGGGCAATGACCCCGTATCATTGGAACTAGAACGCGAGGTGAATATCAACCAACTCATTCAACTGATTAACGATGAACGTGCCAGCAATCAATTGCCCCCTCTGCTGATTAACGACTTTGTGCTGCGCGATGCACAATCCAATAGCCAGATGATGGCGGCGCGTGATGATGTAGAAGAACACGATTTGGGCAGATTTTCCGACCGCATGGCATCGTTGAATTATGACTTTGACTATTTTTACTATTGGGCGGCGTATGGCGCACAATTGACCGCACAAGGGGCTTTTGATATTTGGAAGCGCGAAGATGACACCTTCACCCGTCTATTTTTGGATGAATCGTTTAATGACATTGGCATCGGCATGAGTACATCGGGGAGTGGGGTCAATTATTATTCGGTACTGGTGGTCAGGCGCTAAATGGTGATAAAGGTGACATGCTGTGGCGGATATACGAGGATAAATCCTCTCGGTTCTGTTGACATTCATGATAATATCCAGTTGTGGACGTGATATATCACGTCCCTACAATCTAAAACACGATGGTTAGTAGGGACGGCATATATGCCGTCCAATATCACCCGAAAAATACTTTTTGCAAAATGTCAACACGCCCCAGCACCACACGTAGTGCGTATGTCAGCCACAAGACGTTAGCGTTTCCGCATAAAATATTTGAGCGCCTCTAGGGTATCATCCACCCGTTCCATATTGAGGGTATAGCATTTTGCCACATCACGGCGACGCTCATTCAAATAGCCTGTGGCGGTAAGTTGACGCAGATGGCGCGAGGCAGACGATTGGCTTAGGTTGAGCATGTTCATAATATCTTGGGCGCATAATTCTTCGTGCATGGTCAACAATTCCAAAATCATCAGACGGGTATCATCGGTGAGGGCATTGAGCCTCACCAATAATTCAGACCGCCCCAATGCCGAAGATTTGACCACTGCCCCACGCGGAATCCGCGCCCCAAAGAACACAATTCCCCGCTCGTTTTGTACCATCATCGAGACATACGGTCCCAAATGGGCACTGGGGACAAAAATCACTTCTTCTGCCATGTTGAGCTTTGACCAAAATTCGGGAATATCGCGCCCCGTAATGGTGCGGGCGGCTTCATAACCGTTGAGCCCGCGATAATCCATCGCAGAAAACGCCGATACCGATTCTTGTAATGCAGGCAGTTGGGCTTCCCATTCGGGTTTCAGGTAGGTTTGCCACATATCACGTAGATGATTAACCACCATATTTTTTAATGCTTCAGCATCATGCAACAAGTGAAATGTTTTGATATACATTTCGGTATCCAGTGTAGACCCACGTTCTGCATATTTTGCACCTATCACGGCGGTGACACGGCGCAAAAATACCTGCAAATCGGTCAACAGGGTCTCTGGAGTATCGCCTAATTTCTCGCAAAATTCATGAATTACTTTTTGGCATAGCACATCTGCTGGCGTGGCATCCAAAAAATCTAAATAATCTGGAAAACTAGAAAAAGAGTCGGGTGTCTCTAGTGCGGGATATAGGGTATAAAAGATGAGTGTGTGCTTGCTGATTGTCTCTGTGGGCAAGGATTTATACGTCTGCATAATCCATTCACCCAATCCAGATAATTCATTTGTCTGACACATGATACTCAGGCTATTGAGCGCGTTATCGTGTGGCATGAGCGCAAAAGTCACCTTTACCTCTGAGGGGGCAAGGATAAATTCGGGGTTCACCATATTCAATTCTCCAATACAACACACATCATTACGGTGGATTATGCGTTTATTCACATAATCGCTTAATTGCTCTGATAGTAGCCCCAACTACATGGTTTGTCAAGCAAGTTCTTATATGTGGTACTAATGGAGCAATGATTTTGAAATCAAATGATTTTTCAGAAAAAGAGATACCTTTCAGGGCTTTGCCTTATGGCTGACATACGCACTGCGTGCTAGTTAGCCAGTACAATTCTGCCTATTTTGAGGGATGTACTGGCTGTAGGGACGTGATTAATCGCGTCCCTACAAGGCGTTAGCCTCGGATGTCAGCCACAAAATATTAAAAAATACTCCCAAATTGAAATATTCTCTTAAGCCAATAATCGTATGAATTTGTTTTCGGTTTTCCATAAATGGAACAACTATTTTGAATTCAAATGATTTTCAAATTTCAATGGATAAGCATTTTCAAGTCAATTATCAGCTTAAAGCACCCCTATCCCCCCAGCCCCCTTATCCCCACTGCGTGGAGAAA
>Ga0163144_10008438_pt1 | contig 22309 bp, 16 predicted proteins | sample OliLak19BULKMAT1_FD_123175 | JGI IMG/M metagenome (GOLD analysis project Ga0163144, IMG submission 123175) | Freshwater microbial mat bacterial communities from Lake Vanda, McMurdo Dry Valleys, Antarctica - Oligotrophic Lake LV.19.BULKMAT1 | ecosystem: Environmental > Aquatic > Freshwater >... | reverse complement strand
CCATGCACTTCAATATCTAAATCTTTTATTTGCAAATCAGAAAGCAGATCGCGTACCGCGCCGCCCACGAGTAATGCACGTCCACCGGCAGCATCAATTGCGCCAATAATTGCAAGAATAGGCCCGTAGTGCGCTATCTCGCTGAGTAATCTTTTTTGTATGTATTCGTTAATTCTTGTAAACTTCATTTCGCATCACAGTCGTTAAAACAAACACTATCGGAGTTTTTATGAACACAAAATCTATTTTATTGCACACACTCATCGCATGTACCGCCACCTCATCAGCATTTTCATCTCCCCTGGGTAAAGTATACGCGTTCTTCGGCGCAAATGTATACCAGCAAGCAATTAATACCGAATATGAGCTCGATAATCCAGCCGTTTTGACCATCGAAAATCTCCAAGGCACGATCAACATTGCCGCGCAAACAGATAAAAAAAAGGTCCTCGTATCGGCAGTCAAAAAAGCTCATGATGAAAAAACACTTCCACTCATCCACATCAAAGGCACCATCACGCACGAAAATAATACCAACCACCTGACGCTCAGGACCCAGTTCGATAAGGATGCATCGGGTGAAATCGATTATTCATTGATCGTTCCCAAAGGTACCACGCTCCAACTCAGCACCGGGCAAGGCAACATCACCATCGGTCAAGCAGACGGGCCAATCAGCGTCACCACCGATTCTGGGTGCATAACCATCACCAAAGCTGGCAGCACCGTCAAGGCGCAAACAGAAAAAGGTGCCATTTCAATTTCTGATGTCGCAGGCAACGTCACCGCAACCACAGTTCATGGCAATATCACGATCGATGGATCAAAGAAAAGCGTGATTGCACAAACGGAAAAAGGTGAAATCGAAATGCACTGCGCCAAACTTCCGGCAACTGCACGCATTCAACTCAGTTCAAACTCTGGTAACGTCAAACTGACGCTCCCCGAAACAGTCAATGCGGCAATCTTTGGCCAAACGGGCAAAGGAACACTCATATCTGATGCATTCATTGATATCAAACCGCGCACCACCAAGCTCGATAAAAATGCATGGAAACAATTCCAACGAGAAGTTGAAGGCACACTCGGTACCGGTGAGGCGGAAATCAAGGTCACCACGGCACGTGGTAATATTAAAATTGCACAGACGAAGGCGGCGTAATATCGTAATTACGCAATTACCCTGAATTTGTTTGCTCACCAGTAATAAGCTATACTCTTTGGACAATGTTAACGCATTACCTGCATCAGCAGATGGATCGATTTACAACGGAGAGCGTTCGATGATAAAAAAGTTACCTATTGACGTCAGCACATTATCGGTTATGTTGTCCGAAGATTATCTCTATGTGGATAAAACCAAAATAATTCATGGTTTGATTACCCAGGGCCGACACTATTTTCTTTCACGCCCGCGGCGTTTTGGCAAATCACTTTTCATCTCAACATTAAAAGAAATTTTTAGTGGAAACAAAGAACTATTCAAAGAGCTCTGGATTTATACCAGCGATTACACGTGGCCAAAACATCCCATTATTCATCTCGATTTTTCTGCCCTAGACATAGAGTCGGCCGAAGAACTCAAAATCAGTTTGAATTGGACCCTCGAATCAATAGCCCAAAAACATGATATTACCCTCGAGAGCGCGCCATCTCCAGGAACGAAACTCAAAGCATTGATTGAAAAACTCAGTGAAAAAAATAGCGTTGTCATACTCATCGATGAATACGATTTTCCACTTATTAATAATCTTGATAACCCAAAAATTGCAGCGGCCAACCGCAAAGTACTCAAAAGTTTTTACAGCTCATTGAAAAGTATGGATGAATTTCTCAAGGCGATCTACGTAACCGGTGTTACTAAATCTTCTAAAACATCACTTTTCTCCGGACTTAATAATTTAAATGACATCACCATAGATCCACGTGCAGCAGCACTTTGTGGTTATACCCATGCTGAAATTGAAACCTATTTTACCGACTACATTGCACGATTTGCATTGGCAACAAATCGTAAAGCAGATGCCATTAAAAGCGAAATGGAAGCTTGGTATGATGGTTATCAATTTTCAAATAACCCAACCAAAGTATTTAATCCCTTTTCTGTGCTGTATTACTTTGTCAAACAAAAGAAATCCAACTACTGGCTTGAAAGTGGCACACCAGGTTTTCTGATCGGACTTCTTCGCAATCAAGCCTCATTTTTAGAAGATATCGAAAAGGCAAAATTTAGCGAAAAATCACTTGGCACATTCGATCTTGAACAAGTTCCCATAATTCCCGTACTTTTTCAAGCCGGGTACCTCACCATTAAATCTTATGATCCGGAAAGAGAAGAATATCAGTTGCAGTTTCCCAATGCTGAAATTCGCGAATCGTTCAAAACATATGTTCTGGTTGCCATTTCACAAACAGATATTCCAACCGTTGAACGCATTACCTCACTCCTCAGCCACGCACTGATGAATAATGATATTAAGCTCTTTTGCTCGCACCTAGAAAGCTTGCTTGCGAATATACCCTATCAGCTGCATATAACCGAAGAGCGTTATTATCACTCTCTCTTTCAGCTTATTGGTAGCATGTTGGGCCTCGATGTTCAATCAGAAGTTTCAACCGATAAAGGTCGAATCGATCTGGTACTTTCAACCAAAACACATTGTTATATTTTTGAGTGCAAACTCAATGCTTCTGCTGCTGTAGCGCCTAAACAAATCGAGGAACGAAAATATTACGAAAAATACCTAAATCAAAGTAAGAAAATAGTTCTTGGCGGCCTTTCATTTGCCAAAGAAAAGAATAAATTTGGGCTCGAGACTGCCATAAAAGAAATGAACCCTCTTGTGCCTTTATCGCTATAAAAAATTTTTAACCCTTAACCTAAACGAGTATATGAATATGAAGAATATTAATTTGTTATCTATTTTTTTTATTTCAATCATCGCCACCACGGCTGCACCCAAAGTTTCCTGGTCGCATAAAGAAATCGATCAACACAATACCGAACTAACCGCCACATTTGATGTTGCAGACGGGGACTTTGTTTATCAAGAGTATCTGGATGTCGCTTGCGATAACCCCGAGATCAGCCTCACGCCCATCACGCTATCCCAAAAAAGCGTTGATCAATACGATCCGCGATTTAAAGAAAACAAAAAACATATTACCCAATCATTCGAACTGACCTGCATCGCCCATCATGATGCGCCCATTACAGAACCGATGCGCGTGAACCTGAGCTATTTTCGGCATAGCAACAAGCAGATCACCCAAGAGCTCTACACACTTTCATCCGATGCGCCAACTGCATCAGTGGCAACAGCAGTCGATGCCCAACCAACTGGCATGGTCTGCACGCCGAATCCTGAAAACCCATGTGCAAAAAAATGTGCCCCGCCAAAGAGCTGGAGCGAAACAATTTCTGATTTGATTACGCATACAGATTCACTCCTGATTCGCATTTTGCTCGTCATTCTGCTTGGTATTCTCATGAGTTTGACTCCGTGCATCTACCCGATGATTCCGATCACCGTGGGCATTTTGCAATCACAAGCAGGCTCATCAGTAACGCGCAACTTCATGCGAGCAATAGCATACACCATGGGTATTGCAACCACCTTTGCCCTACTCGGGCTGCTTGCTGCATTTACCGGGCAGGTCTTTGGCAGCATTATGGTCAACCCAATCTTTATTGGCAGTATCGTGCTTGTACTGATGTATCTAGCCGGATCGATGCTCGGACTTTATGAAATGTACATTCCTCAATTCATGCAACCAAAAAACAACGGCATGCAAGGGAGCTCATTGTTCGCTGCATTCTTATTCGGTGCTGCAAGCGGCACCATGGCATCACCCTGCCTTTCACCTGGGCTCGTGCTCCTGCTTACCCTTGTAACCACCTTAGGCAGTAAATTTATGGGCTTCTTGCTCTTATTTTCATTTGGGATTGGGTTGAGTATTCCATTACTCCTGATTGGGACCTTCTCAAGTTCATTAAACGTATTGCCACGATCTGGCATGTGGATGGTGGAAGTTAAACGTGCATTCGGGCTTATCATGCTCGTGATGTGTTTTTACTTCCTGAATAACATTATGCCATGGCATATTTTGCTCTGGATAATCTCTGTGTTTTCACTCATTTCAGGTATTTTCTACTTGACCACCATCAAGCAAACCCATTCATCTTCAGGCAAATATGTGAAGAATATTTTGAGCGTGAGTCTGATTGGTGCCTCGGTGTTCATCGCTTCCCAGGCATTCAAAGCAACGATTATTCAGCAACGCGCCGAAGTGGCTTGGTGGATATCTGATTACCGCAAGGCAATTAATCAGGCTAATCAATTGAAGAAATTCGTGTTCTTGGATATTACGGCACCCTATTGCTCGATCTGCAAAGCAATTGATTCCAAGCTGCTCAGCAGCGAACTGGTACGGGCGCAAATCTGCGCAATTGCAATGCCTGTCAAAATTGACATCGCGCAAGACACCGAAGAAACCAAATATTTAAAACGAACATTCACCCTCATGGGCGCACCTGTCTTCTTGCTGATTAACCCGGAAAATGAGGCGGTGATTGCACGTTGGGGTGGCGAGATTTATGATTTGAGCGTGGATGAGTTTGTTATGTCCCTCAACAAATCGGGACGAACGGAAGAATAAACGGAACTCCATCTAAATTTTTGAATAAAAAGCCCTTAAATTTCTGAATAAAATTCCCCGCTCTCCCTCAACAAATCGGGACGAACGGGGAATTTTATATTCAAAATAAATTATCGTTGTTTTTTGAACTCATCATGCCGGCCGGCGGACTTAAGTTGATCATGAAGTTTATTTTTATCTTCATGTAACTCTTTGTACATCGTGTCGATCACGCGATCAACAACATCATAAAATTGAACGCCTTGATGTTCATAATTGGATATGCGATCATAGTTGGGACTTTTCACGCGCAATTCTACACGATGATGCTCTCGGAATTTTGATGGCTCAAAAATTAAATCGATGAAAACTGGACTGCGCTCATTTTCTAAAAAAGTTTCAATTTTTTTAAGTTGCTGGTTCGCATGCGCTTCCATTGGGTCCGAATGATCCATGTCTCGAAAGGTAATTCTTTTATGCATGAGCTGCTCCTTTAATTTCGGTGGTCTTATTTTGGTATCAAACTACCACAAAGCGGTTCAAAGAAACAACCCCTAACCCCACTCTCATAAATTCAAGCGGGGAACCACACCCCATTTTTCTTCGGGCTAAAGGCCCTTCAAAAGTTAAGAGGCCCTCGAATTACATAAATTTCTTTTGATGAATAAAAGTGAAGCTAAAATGCATGAGGGCCCTTCTTTCGAAGGGCCCTCATGCATTTTGGATGATATGTTTCTAAAATCCTTAAGCTGGATTTGCTTTGCGCGGAACGAACTTAATCGGCACGCCCTGAAGGTCATAATTCTCCCGCATCATCCGTTCGAAATAACCAAGCTGGCTAGTTTCAAACATCTGCGGAAGATCGACGTAGAGTGCGATAGTAATCGGTGCCGATTTGAGTTGCTCTGCACGGAAGAATCGAAGCATTTCGCCATTTTTATAAAGCGGCTTACGATGCAATCCTTCAAAGAAGAGCTGGGTCAATTCAGACTTGCTGAATTCTTGGGTGTGGCGTTGCCATACCTTTTCGATCAGGGTAAGAATTTTGCCGACGTTCTTTTCTGTTTTACAAGATATGTCGAGACGTTCAACTTTTTTGAGCAAATATTTGTATTCAGAAAGCATGAATTCAAGATCTATTTTTTTTTGCTCATCCATAAGATCGGATTTATTGAACAGAAGAATCAATGCTTTGTGATGTTCTTGGAACGCATAGAACGCGAGTTTTAATTCTTGATCACTCATCACCGCTTCAGAAGCATCCATCATGAGCATCACAACGTCCGCATCTTCGAGTGCGCGGAACGAACTCTTGACCATCATGCCTTCAAGCTGTTCGGTCACTTTTCGTTTGCGACGCAGGCCAGGAGTGTCGGTCATCAAAATGTCTTCATTATGGAACCGAATTCGCTCGCTGATCGCTTCGCGCGTGGTGCCGGGTATGTTGGCAACAATTGCACGCTCTTCTTTGAGGAGCAGATTGAGAAGCGATGATTTGCCCACGTTTGGCTTACCCAAAATGACAACGCGTGCCTTTGGCTCTTCGACAATATCCTCGGCCCCTTTTGCAGGTAATGCCAAAACCATTGCTTCGAGTAGATCGGCGATGTTGCTGCCATGCTGCGCAGACACGGGAATTGTGTGCACGAAACCAAGTTTATCAAACTCGTGAACCTGTTCTTGCGCAATGTGCGCATCCATTTTGTTTACCACAAGCAGTACGCGAGATGAAAATTTACGTAAATGTTTGGCAATTTCACGATCTTCTGGAACCAATCCGGCCTTGCCATCAACGACAAACATCAGAACGGCCGCGTTTTCGATAGCCTTCATTGCTTGTTTACGCGTTTGCTCAAGAAGTACATCTTGAGTTTTTCTCAAGCTGATACCGCCCGTATCAACCAAATCAAAGTTACGACCTTGCCAGGAGATAGTTTCTTTAATAAAGTCACGAGTAACGCCTTCAACGTCCATCATAATTGCTTTGACGTCGGTGGACAAGCGATTAAATAGGGTAGATTTGCCAACATTCGTTCGGCCGACAATCACAATTGCTGGTAATTTTTGTTTACTCATTGGGTACTCTCTACATGGTTGGTTCGAGGAAGCTCGTATACGGTGCCGGGAAAATGCTGCAATAACATATTTGCCTTTATCCACACATCTTTATCTGACACGTTGCAGACAGTGCCACGCGGTTTAAAGGGTGTATCTTTTTGAAAATTATTTTTATTTCCTGCGCCTTGGTAGGAATTTTTATTTTGCCAGCCGCCTTTGCCTTGGGCATTGTAGGGCTTGTCCGCCATAGGATTTGCGGAGGAGGATTGGACTGGCTTTTGAGGTATCGGTCTGTCCCTCAAGACTTCGGGACGAACGGGTAAAGATACTTTTGTCGCTTTTATCTCAACGGGCCTGTCCGCCACAGCCTTGCCGACGGAAGAATCACTAATTTTTTTTTCAAGGTCAAAAGCTGGTACAAATTTTAACTCAGTTTTAAACGCCTCTCGCATGAGTGGCATCCAGGCGCGTTCCATGCCAACTATTTTGTCGTGAAAGAAACTCAAATCTTTGGCGAATGATGCCTCAAGTTGGCCTAGTGTACCGTTCGTCCCGATTTGTTGAGGGACAAAACGTACAAATACACCTTGCTGGAAAATCGAACTCAAAAGTGGATCGTCGAGTTTCACAACATCGCGAATGAAATTTTTCCATGAAAGAATATAGCCATCTTCTTGGCGCGTCTCTTCTTCGAGTTCGCCCTCTTCATCTTCCTCATCGCTTTCTTCTTGCTCATTCTCATCTTCATCATCGATAATTTCATCGGTAAGTCCGGAACTAGATGGAGATGCATTCTGCTGCGTCATAGGAGAGAATCCGTCATTCTCGTTGCTGGAATTAAACCCGCTTGTGCAAAGTTGAAGCAAGATCATTTCCAAGAATGAATGCTGCGCGGTTGTGCGCGAAAATAGCAATTCATTTTGCGAAAAGAGCGAAAGCATTGCGTGTAATTTGGTAACGTTCGCGTGGCGTGCAAGCTGAGCCAAGCGATCATGGTAGGCCACAAATTCATCGGGCCGCACACCATACTTGATCCACAAAAGTGCATGAATCAACGCCATAAACCGAGACCAAATATATTCGGCACGATATTCGACGATTTTATTCTTTTGCAAAAAGAGCAACAATTCTTTTGGTTTTCCAGTGATGACCAACTGCGCAAGATCGAGCAACCGTTCATCATCCAAGTGACCAAGTACCGTCAGAACGCCCTCTTTGGTTACCATGCTGCTCGCGAAGCGAACTTGTTCAATCATGTTGAGCGCATCACGCACAGAGCCTTCGGTTTCGCGAATGATCAGATCAAGACCGGCTCGATCGTAGCGAATGCTCTCTTTTTCACATACCGCGATCAGATGATCAAGCAAATAATTTGCGGCAACCGGATCGAAGAATAGTTGGAAACAACGGGATTTAACCGTGTCTAAAATTTTTTGTGCATCGGTGGTTGCCAAAATAAATAAGACCGAAGCTGGTGGCTCTTCCATAATTTTCAACAGTGCGTTGAATGCGGCTTTGCTGAGCATGTGGGCTTCATCAATGAGGTAAATTTTCTTGGATCCCATGAGGGGCATCAATGATGAAGATTCAATGATGGCGCGCACGTTATCAACGCCGGTGTGTGATGCAGCATCAATTTCGATAAAATCAGGATGTTTGCCGGCAGTCATTGCCAGGCATGAGGTACATTGCAAGCACGGAAGAGAATGTAATTTTGGATTTTTTTGGAACGATGCAAGTTGTTCACAATTGACGGCAGCCGCAAAAACACGCGCGGTGGTAGTTTTACCACATCCGCGTTGCCCAGAAAACAAATAGACAGGAAAATAGTGATCGCGATACAAGCTGTTTTTCAGCATGCGGACCGGCAATTCCTGCCCTATTATTTCACTAAACTGTTTGGACCTCCACTTCCTTGCTAGGTTAAGTTTAACCTCGTTCATGTGCAACTTTCCGTGTGAGCGCTGTTAGGAAGTATATTTACTTAAGAAAAAAGGGAAGTATCTACAAGAAATCAACACTCTTGCTGCTTCCTTTCGGACCTGACAAATTAAGCATCTATTCTTTATCTACTTCCCAATTACGTAGTCAATTATCAAAGTTTTAAAAAACTTACGCTGCTCTCCTTGCGGGGAAGCAGCTTGATAATTGAGTGCAATGCAACGGACTTGCGCCCGTGACATTAGTTAATTTATTTCAAGATTTCAGAGCCTTCTGCATTTATTTAAATTACTCATTTAAATAAATGGCCGGGCCCGTCCGCCTTCGCTCTCGCGAGCTTCGGCGCGACATACTTCGTTTAGTGCTATCAAGTTTCTTGTATAATTTAGCCAATTCCTTAAAGAAGTTGGCCTGTAATACGAAGCTTTACTCAAAGTATGGAGAGAGAGGGATTCGAACCCTCGATGCCCCTTTCGGAACATACACGATTTCCAATCGTGCTCCTTCAACCACTCAGACACCTCTCCAGTTAGAAAAACTTGTCCGCCATAACTTTCAAAGCCGGAAGGCCTGGATAAGCGTCGGCTGGATTATTTCTTGTCTGGTCTGCGAGGAGCGGTTGGCTTCGCTTTTTTCATCGTATCTTTTTCTGAAGCTGCAACTTCTTCGATTTCCTCAATTTCTTCTACGGTTACAATCGAAGCTACGGGCTCAAGAAGAGGCGCTGCTTCAAGCGATGCAATAAGAACTTCTTCAATTTTTTTCGCAGCTGGAACACGAGCAATTTTCTTAAGCTCTTCTTGTTCTTTGCGGTTTTTTGCGCCAAGCTCTCTGCCTTCTACAACTGCAGCTGCGAGATATTCGAGCAAGAATCTAATAGAACGCTCTGAATCATCGTTTGCCGGAATCACATAATTAACAAGAGATGGATCGCAATTGGTATCAACCAATGCTACAACCGGAATGCCCATAGCTACTGCTTCTTTCAATGCAGACGATTCTTTTTCCACATCCACCATTACAATTGCACCGATAGGCCAATTGAGCTTGCGAACGCCGCCTACACTCTTTTGCAAACGAGTAACCAATTTTTGAATAACGTTTAATTCTTTTTTGGTATAATTCGGATATTTATCAGAACGCGCAATAACGTCTTCAAAATGAAGCATCTTGGTTCTTGATTTCTTAACTTGTTCGCTATTGGTCAACGTACCACCAATCCAGCGATGATTTACATATGGGCTATCAAGATTTGTAGCTATATCAAGAACTATTTGTTGCGCAGGCTTTTTGGTCCCGATCCACAAAATTGTTTGATTCTTTGCCGCAACATCCTTGAGAAAATCTGCAGCTTTTTGAAGATGGTTAGCCGTTTGAGCCACATTAATAATGCTTACACGATTCTTCTCACCCCAAATATAAGGAGCCATCTTTGGGAATCGACGTGACTTTTGATGCCCAAAATGCACTCCAGCTTTGACTAATTCTCTAAAATCGACCATTAAATACCTTTCTTAAATCCATAAATAAACTATATAAATTGTAGCAAAAATAAGCATTAAATCAATCTTTAAGCCTATGCTTCATCAGGTTCTTCACCGATTACCTCATTATTGGCAACCGCGTGTTCAAACCGCTTGCCGAGCATAGAGGCTGCAACGAACCACATGCCGACTAACCCTGCAAAAAACAGCGAATGAACGGGAAGAAACATAGATTCGCCTACGCCGCTTGTAACAACGTTAAACGCCGACCCGCTCGATTTGGCAAACTTGCTGCCAAACGCATCGATCCATGACTTTGATTTAAATTTAATTTCTTTAACTGTTGGAATGTAGAGGCTTTCTCGCACCGGCCAACTGAAGGCATAGTTAAGGGCTTTAATAGCAACCCAAGCAATTCCAAGCATAATCGGCGATGGCCAGAAGACGAAAATCGCAAGAAGCAACCCGGTAGTAAGCGGAATCAAGAGCAAGCAAAGTCGCTCACCAAGAAGGCGCAAGAGCGTACTGGTACCCACAAGCGAGATAAAAAGCCCTACGAGCTGCATAACGAAAACACTTGCAAATAAATAGCTACTCACTTCAGAAGAACTGGTAGCATTTGATTGCGCAATACCAACTCGCAAATAACTTAGCACGGTAGCAACCACTTCATAGAAGTAGACCATACCAAAGATACCAAGCACATAAGGGAATCGGAAGAACATAGAAAGACCAGCAAACACGCCTGTTTTTTCTTTGCCTTGCTTCGTTTTCTTTTTTTCAACCTGGTACGCAGCTTCATACCCATGCAAAAAGCGCCCCGGAATATGCTTCATCATCATGATAATCACAACCGGTACCATGAAAAGAAAAACCGAAGATGATACAAGGGCAAGCTGATGATTCATGATATCGGATGCGCCGCTGTAGGTAAACCAAAGCCATGCGCTACCCGCAGCTATGATTCCACCAAGCTTTGACCCCGCGGTCATAAAGCCGTAATTATTTTTTGCCGATTCAGGACTGTTGACCGAGTTAGCAAACGCCCAGAACACACTCACCACAAACGGTGAATAACTTTCGACGAATAAATAGAACAACCAACCAAGCCAGCGATACCCGTGTGTATTTGTGTTACTAATGCCATGAGTTGGATGCCCAATGAAGTAAGCAAAGACCAAATTTAATATCGCGAATAAGATGGCATAAAAACAGAGAAGTTGATAACGCCGCATGCTATCCACAAGCTTGGAGTAAAGAAGAATCGCTGGAGCCAGGCCAAACATAACGGCCCATTTGACCCAAGGAATGTACTCTTTACCACCCAATGTTGCGAGTAGAATTGAATCTTTAAGTTCTTTTGTTACCGTGTACGCACCTATGACGCAAAAGAAAGCGAGCGTTAAATAAAATAGCTTTAAACGCTCATATTTTTGCTGATCAGATACTGAAAAATCCCATGCCCCCATGAATAGCCCTCACAGTTGGCCCTTCCCGCGCTCGCGCCTGGGTGGGCCTCGATTTTACTTTATTGATTTCAAGAAACAACTTCTGAAGATTTTTAAAACAAAGTTTTAAAACAGAGAGAGCCTTCTAAACGAAGCTCAGAAGACTCTCTTGTATATTTCAATTAAATAAATCGCAAGCTTGCCCGGCGTAACTTACCGAGTCAGAAGACCCGGAATAAGTGTAGACTGGTTAACAAACAACTTTCTTCTCAGCAATTGCCTTCTTGTGCTTCTTGCCCAAGAAAATTGCGATGAAAGCCCATGCAATAAGCATTGGAATGAACATAAAGCTAGCAATTCTCGCATGCCATACCAAGGCAGACACTTTGCCAAGTGAGGTTTTCAGTGGCCCAAGAAGCATGTTTATAATAGAGCCTGCTTCCTTGGCACCACGAGAACCAAACGTTTCAATCCACGCTTGTGATTTGAAGCGAACGTCATGCGTAGTTGGAATGTAAAGTTGCTTAATCGCCGGTCCGTTCAACGCATAGTTGATCGCCTTTGAGCTTGCCATCAAATAGAATAGGAACGTTAAGCTATCAAGCGAAACGAAACCAATAACTGATAAAGCATATACGATAGGCATCAACAAGAGTGACACACCAAGACCCAAGATAGAGGTAATTCTACCTGCACCAAGAAGTAAGAATGTTAACGCAAGAAGATTAACCCAAGAAGCATAGCTCAATAAATACGAACTAAGCTCAACGCCGCTATAATGCTGAGCCGCAAGAGCATTGAAATGGAAATCAAACACGGTTGCAATAACCTCAGGGAAAGCCACTACCATAAAGATAGCCAATAGATATTTGTGGCTCACGAGCAACCAGAAACCTTCTAAGAAGCCTGGTTCTTGTTCTGTTTCTTCCGCTTTTTCATTAGCACCATGGTATGAAGCCAAAAGATGCGCAGGAGTCTTCTTAAAGAAATTCTTAAGAAGAAGCATAGAAATGAAAATGGTACCTGAAACCGCGAGGATTGGAATTGTGTTCGTTTGAAGGTTAAATAACTTTGGCATCTGCCCTACACAATAGGGCCCAACGATACCGCCTAACTGGCCGAGAGCAACCACGAAAGAGAAGCCTTTCTTAGCTGAATCAGGGGTGGTGATGTCGGTTGAAATTGCCCAGAAGAGCGCAATCAAGAGTGAACCGTAGCTTTCTACCCAAATGTAGAATGCAAAGTTAATAATTAAATTCATCCAATAAGAAAACGCACCTACTGATGCCACGTCAGCTGCAACTACTTTTCCTGTAGCCGTATATATGTAGAGAGCAAACATAATGGCCATAGTGCCATAAATGCCCGAAAGCAAATAAAACACTTTGTCGCGCTTAAAAGCATCAAGCAATTTCGTGTAAATCATGATCAGGGGGAAGAACATTAAGAGCGATGCTGTTTTCGCATAAGGAATCATGTCAGATCCGACAAATTCCATAAAAATACTGTTCTTGAGCGGACGAAGTGTCCAATAAGACGCGATCATGAATGCGAAGATGATGCCCATGCGCAGGAATTTTTTGAACTCTTCCTTCTCAAACTCTCCAAATATTGGTCGCACGAGTCTCTGAAAAACTGAAATCATATAGGTCTCCAACAAGGTTTAACAAATAATTCATTATTTAAGATTTAAATCAGAAAGCAAGCTAGATTAAGGCTTTCTACCCCTAATCCTAGCAAAGGATTACGAATTTGTAAAAATATGTCTACCGTCCTTCCTTTAAGTATTTTACTTATTTTCACACAAAGAGCTCATATTCTAGCACTATTAGCAAGAAATGCTATAATTCTCAGGGCTAAGTTGAACCTGAAAATACCTGTATTTACAAATTGAATTAACAAATCCATTGACAAAAAGTCCAAATAGAGTAGTCTGAAACTAGTAGTTTAGGGACAAATCAATACATTTAGGAGACCTCCCATGATCCAAAAAGAAGAAGCTTTCAACGAACAAATGCCATTCTCCGTTCGCGAACAGGACGATTTTTTGCCCCTGTTGCCCCTGAAGAACGTGGTGGTGCTCCCCAAAAGCATTCAACCCATCATGGTCGGCCGCCCTCTTTCGATTAAAGCGGTAGAATTTGCCCTCAAGCATAATCGCCCCCTATTCATTACCGCGCAGCGCGATTCCAAGACAGAAGCACCTTCTGAATCAGATCTATTCACGGTGGGTACCCGCGCGAACATTCTCCAAGTTATGCGCATGCCAAATGGCGCTCTGAAAATTTTAGCTGAAGGAATTGTGCGCGCACGCATAGAAGCATATGATGATATGGCCGATTTTATTGGTGTAGTTGCGCAAGAAATTCCAACCACCAGCCTGGATCGGCCCATTGATCTTGAAGCATCGTGGCGCCAACTCCACGCACTCTACCTCGAATATGCAAAATTAAACGAAAAAGCACCCACCGAAATTACCGCCATGGTCAAAACGCCTGAAGACATGGACGCTATTGCCGATACGATTGGTGTGCACATCAGTAATTTAACCTTCGAAAATCGCCAAGAAATTCTCGAAACACCTGATCTGGTTGATCGCATGTTCAAGCTCTGCCATATGCTCAGAAAAGAAATCGATATCTTAGAAACAGAGCAACGCATCCGCGGGCACGTACAAACACAGGTTGATAAAAACCAAAAAGAATATTATTTAACCGAGCAGATGAAAGCGATTCAAAAAGAACTTGGCCGCGATGATCAATCTGAAGAGATTGAAACTATGCGCACCAAAGTTGCAAGCATGAATCTACCCAAAGAAGCACTCGAAAAGGTTGAAAAAGAGTTGCGTCGCCTTGAGCAAATGCCACCCTTATCATCCGAAGCGGTTGTCAGCCGCCACTATGTGGATTGGCTTACTTCATTGCCATGGCACAAGATCACCGAAGATTCAATCAGCCTGCAAGATGCTGAAGCAATTTTGAACATGACCCATGCGGGGCTCAAAAAACCAAAAGAACGTATCGTTGAGTTTTTAGCAGCAAAGAAATTCTCCAAAAACCTCGAACGCTCGCCAATTATCTGCCTTGTCGGCCCTCCGGGCGTGGGTAAAACCTCGCTGGGTAAATCGATTGCAGAAAGTTTAGGCAGAGAATTTGTGCGCATCTCGCTTGGCGGTATCCGCGATGAAGCAGAAATTCGTGGCCATCGCAGAACCTACATCGGTGCATTGCCGGGTAAAATAATTCAAGCGATGAAAAAAGCGGCCACAATGAATCCAGTAATCTTACTCGATGAAATCGATAAAATGTCGCGCGATATGCACGGCGATCCTGCAGCAGCATTGCTCGAGGTACTCGATCCGGAACAAAACAAAACATTTCTCGATCATTACATGGATATCGAATACGATCTTTCAAAAGTCATGTTTATTGCTACGGCAAACGTACTTGATCATATTCCATACCCACTCTACGATCGCTTGGAAATCATCCAGCTTTCTGGGTACACCGATGAAGAGAAGTATGATATTGCACAGCAATTTTTGATCCCAAAAAATCTTGGTGAATACGAACTCACGATTAAGCAGTTCTACATTCCGGATGACGTACTCAACTTCATCATCGCCGAATACACCAAAGAATCGGGCGTGCGCCAACTGGAACGCATTATTGCGAAATTGATGCGTAAGACCATTCAAGTGCTCCTGAAAGATAAAAAAGCCGGTCTCGTCACCGTAACAAACGAATTGGTCAAAGAATGGCTCGGTAACCCGGTATTCAAAAAAACCAGCCTCAATAAACGGCACGATCGCATCGGTCTATCGACTGGACTTGCATGGACAGAAGTTGGTGGCGATGTACTCGAAATTGAAACATCGGTACTTACCGGCAAAGGCGGCATGACGCTCACCGGGCAACTTGGTGAAGTGATGCAAGAATCTGCACAAGCAGCATTGAGCTACATTCGTTCACGCACCAAGCAATTGGGAATCAAAGGTTCATTTTATAGCAGCAAAGATATCCACTTGCACATTCCCGAAGGCGCAACACCAAAAGATGGCCCTTCAGCCGGTATTTCAATTTGCGTCGCACTTGTTTCGGGGCTGACAAACAATCCAACCAAAGAACATTTGGCAATGTCGGGCGAAATTACTTTGCAAGGACGCGTACTTGCCGTTGGCGGATTGAAAGAGAAATTATTGGCTGCAAAACAACACAGCATCAAAACAGTTATTGTTCCGCAAGAGAATTTTGATGACATTCAAGAGATTTTAAAGGAAGCTAATCTAGGTGACTTGCAATTGATTTATGCGAGTACAATGGATGAAGTTTTGCAGGCAGCGTTTATTAAAAATCCGTTCTCACGTGCGAGCAAACTTGCCGCTCGGGAAATGGACGAAAAGCCAGCTAAACGCATAAAAAAAGAACCTGCGAAAAAAACAGAAAAGAAAACAACCAAGAAGAAATCAGTTAAACAAAAGTAATTTACTTAACCACTACACAACGGAGACACTCCAATGACCAAACAACTCGCTTTATCACTTTGCGCAGGATTACTTTTAAGCCTTCCTGGCTGCGGATGCGGCGATAGCTGCTCAAAGAAGACTGAAACCACAGTAACAACTGAAAATACAGAAACTTCTGTTGATGCAACCCCATGCGCAGAAGCGACATGTGAAAGCTGCGAAACAAAGTCTGTAGAAGAAACAGCACCTGCAAAATTCTAGTTTTGCCCTATTGCTAAGACTTTAAAAGCCCCGGTATTTTTGTACCGGGGCTTTTTTTCTGCACTAATGTATCATGCTGGTGATTATTTTTATTTGATGAATTCAATCATCTGTGCAAGAGTTTGAGTTGTATCCATGTCCGAATTATCCACCACAATCGCATCATCAGGAACTCGCAATGGCGCTATTGCCCGTTCGCGATCACGCGTATCCCGTTCACCAATCATAACGAGCGCTTGTTCATGCGTGTATCTATTTCCTAATTTTTCTTGTGCTGCGGCCCATCTGCGGGCCCGCACATCGAGTGATGCGGTCAAGAAAAATTTCACGTCCGCATCAGGAAAGATAACCGTACCCGCATCGCGTCCATCAACCATGAGATCATGCGTATGCGCCAAACTACGCCCCATATTATTAATCTCATCACGCACTTTTGGATCGGTGCTCACAATCGAAGCACCTTGATCGATCTGATTTGTTTTTAGAAATTGGGTAATGTTTGTATCGTCATAATAGAGTTGCTCTTGCAGATCGGAGTCATATGCATAGCGGAAGCGTTTGGGATCCAAGCATTCAACTACATCTTCTATTCGAGGATGAGCGAGTTGATCTTGCGTGTAGCCTTTGGTATTGATCAGTAGATAGGCAAGCGCACGGTAGAACGCTCCTGAGTAGACGTAATAAAATCCAAGTTTTTTTGCCAGCGCGCGCCCCGTCGTGGATTTGCCACTCGCAACTGGACCATCTATTGTTATGATCATCTTAACTCCACCAAATCACCTTAAAATTAATATCTTATTATCCCGGAGAAAATTTAAAATCCGTTCGTCCCGAAGTCTTGAGGGATGTACCCTTAAAAAAACAGGAAAAAATACATAATTTCTAATTCGGAATGCCCCTCAAGACTTCGAGACGAACGGAAAAATAATATCTATTTTTTCGAAGAACTAAACGCCACATCCGTACCCATTAATTCGATATTCGCCCGTCCATTCCAATGATTTTCTTTGACCTGCGCCGCCACACTAAACGACTCTTCGCCAATCGCTTGTATCTTTTCAAATAAATCGGGACGATTGAAAAACATAAGAGGTTTAATCACGCCATCAGCGAACACGTTGCATTTCACATGCGCATCTTTGAGGAGCTGGGGCTTTTGCACGCATACCACATCAGGCAAATAGAATACCGGCACGCTGTTGGTATTACCAAATGGCTCAAGGTGATTGAGGTCGGCCATAAATTTTTGATTTAAATCGGATAAGCGGGCAGAACCATCGAGCACCAATTTTTGCTTGAGATCCATTTCGGATAGCTGTTCGCGAATCATTTGCTCTAATTTTTGCTTCAGGATCGGGAGATTTTCAATCTTCAAACTCAAGCCGGCTGCCATCGAGTGACCACCAAAGCTGATGAGTAGATCTTTATTCGCTTGCAACGCATTGAACATATTAAATTCAGGAATTGAGCGGCACGAACCCTTTGCGATGCCATTTTTAGTCAGATGGAAAAGCAATGCCGGTTTGCCGTAGGCATTCATCAAGCGCCCTGCAACGAGGCCAATCACGCCCGGAGCCCACTGATTACTTGCTGCTAAAATAATGTTTTCACTACCTAGATCGATGGTGCCCTTTTGAATTTCGTGCACCACATGATTATAAATTGAGCGATCGATCTCTTTGCGTGCTTCATTCAGTTCGAGCAAAATTTTCCCGGTATGCTCAACATCTTTTGCATTCGATCCGATCAGGAAGCCTACTCCTTGGCGCGGATCCTCCAGGCGCCCAAGCGCGTTGATTTGCGGGGCCAATGAAAAGCCAACGTCAGTGGATGAAATGCGTTCATGAAGCACTTTGCCGTTTTGCTTGAGTACACGTAGCGCGAGGCTCTCGTGTTGGTTCACGTAATTCAGCCCGTGCCGTACCCAGAATCGATTTTCACCAATCAACGGTACTACGTCAGCAACCGTGCCCAGCAACAAAAGTTCATATGCTTTGACCGGCATGGTCAAGCCCTTCAATTCATAAAGCAAAGAAAGAAGCTTAAACGAAACGCCCACGCCTGCAAGCACCTTGAATGGATACTGGCAATCATCTTGATTGGGGTTCACGATCGCAAAGGCATCGGGCACATGATCATGCGGGCGATGGTGATCGGTAATGATTAAATCGATGCCCAGCTCTTTTGCGCGTAACGCAGGCTCGAATGCCGTGATACCATTATCCACCGTGATAATAACTTTGTACCCATTTTTTGCTGCTCGCTCAACAGTTTTGGTCGATAGACCGTACCCATCCTTAACCCGATGCGGTAAATGGAAGTTCACCTGCGCACCAAGCGGTAACAGTGAAATCATCATCAATGAAGAGGAGGTAATGCCATCAACGTCGTAATCACCACATATCAATATTTTTTCTTGATGTTCAATGGCATAGAGGATTCGATCGACCGATTTTTGGGCATCTTTCATGAGCGATGGATGAGCAACGTCACGCTCATAAGTGGAAAAAAGAAAGGCATCTAGTGCCTCTTTTTGCGTGAATCCACGTGTCACTAACGTTTGTACAATGGGAAATGAAAGATTGTATGAAGCCGCAATATCTGCAACCAATTTGTTATCAACATCGGGCAAACGCCACAGATACTTTTCTCCTTGCAGTAGCTGACTATTCATGCACATCTTCCTGAAGTAATGGGTGATACAAGGAATTCAAAGTACTGTATTTTAATGAAAGAGCAACTAAATTAATGCGACTGAGGTGAAATAAAAAACCAGCTCTCGATTAGAAAAATACATCGAGCACACTAGGCACTCATGCCCCAAGCCCAACATGCTAGAAAGAATTAAATGCGAAAATAGATTGAATTGATGCGAAATCCACTATTCATTCCCAAAGATAAAAAGTGCCATTGCCAAGCTGCGCAAATTAATCGCTTCTCAGATCTTCTTTCGATGAATTCTTGCTATACCCGTTCGAGAAATGTAATTCTTGCTGAGGCACTAATTCTGACCACATGGTTAAAGCTTCACGACTTTGAACAATTTTGGCATCTTATCCCCTTTATCTGGTCACTTTATCAAGAAGTATGACCGGCGAAAAAAAAATTTGCTATGAAAAAAACAATATTTCCTCAAGATCAAAATTTTTGGTATCTCAAAAGACCCGATATTGAAGCTCTTAGAACAGATAAAGAAACTGAAATTGTTGTTATTGGTGGTGGCATGGCGGGGCTCTCGGCTGCGCAAGCATTCGCCAAAAAAGGGAAGAAGGTGATATTGCTCGAAGCCTTCTCGTGTGGCGCTGGAGCAACTGGAAAAAGCTCCGGATTCATCACGCCAAATGGAGAGATCGGTCTTTCTGAATTTGTGTATCGTTACGGAGCTGCGGGAGCAAAGACCATTTGGGATGCAATTGAAAAAAATGGCGTAGAACAGATACGTAACAATATCAAGCAGCATGAGATCGATTGTGATTATCATGAAGAAGATTCTTTAGAGCTTGCAAGTTCGCCAAAGGATCTCAAAGCAATCATGAAAGAAGCCAAAACCCTAGCCCAATTGGGGTATCCAACTCAATTTATAAAAAAGGAAGATGTACCTTCTTTCGTTGGCTCTACCAAATATTATGGCGGAGTCATTTATACCAACAGTTTTGGTATAAATGCATATAAATATTGCCAAGCAATGAAAAATATTCTCATCAAAGAAGGAGTAGAAATTTATGAAGAGACTCCTGCATTAAGCGTAACGCCGCATCTCGTTACGACACTCCATGCGAAAATAAAAGCCGATTATATTATCGTATGCGCTGATCGATTTATTCCTGAGCTCGGTAAACTCACGAATGAAATCTATCACGTCCAGAACTTTTTATTGCTTTCAGAAACGCTCACGCAAGAGGAAATATTAAAAATCTTTCCTCGCAAAAGATTAATGGCTTGGGATACCGATCTCATTTACTCATTTTATCGCATGACAGGCAATAGATTATTACTTGGTGGCGGTTCAGTATTAAATACCTATGATAAACGCGAATCATATCATAATGCACATATGCATAGAAAATTAACCAATTATCTTACTGATAAATTTCCTGACCTTGAAATCCAATTTGAGCAGATGTGGCCAGGCCTGATTGGCGTAAGCAAAGATATTGCACCCATTTCTGGTCCCGATAAAGACGAAAAATCAATTTATTATGTTGGTGCCGCTGCGGGCCTACCTTTTGCAGCAATGTTAGGCAAATACAGCGCAGATTACCTACTTGATGGTGACGACACTCTAAAAGATTATTTTTCGCCGTACCGCAAATTTCTAATAGGTGGCGCATTGCAAACCATACTCGGAACCAAACTATCATTCGCACTTTCAAATTGGTTTTCACACGGAAATACATAAAAAAAAGAACCTCAATGATTGAACCACAGTTACATAATAATATGCGTAAAAAAAGGATATAAAATGAACGAAGCTCGTTACAAATTCAAAGACTTTATTCCACTCATTACCCTATTCAGTATCATTGCCCTGATTACCCTCGCACATCAACTTTACTATGGCTGGAATGGTATGGAGGGAATGAGAATTATTATGGCCTCATTTTTTCTCATTTTTGGTTTTTTCAAAGTTATTAATCTTGCAGGATTTGCAGAAGCGTACAGCATGTATGATTTAATCGCCCAGCGCTGGTATGGGTATGGATATCTCTATCCATTTCTAGAACTGGCCTTGGGCGGTGCCTATCTACTCAATTGGTACCCATTTGCAACAAATAGTGTCACCTTAGTACTCATGCTGCTAAGTGCCGCTGGAGTGTTCGTTGAACTCAGCAAGGGCAAAACAATCGTGTGCGCGTGTCTTGGTACTGTATTCAAAATACCAATGACTTATGTAACGCTTGGTGAAGATCTCATAATGGCGGTAATGGCCCTCGCAACGTTATTTATGCTCTAGCCAATACGCGCCAAGAGCAGAATCATGCATGATGTGGGCTCAATCTAGAATTTAAAACCTGCAAACACATAGGGTAACAACCGTTTTGCATGCTCAAATTTTTCCCTCAGCTCCTGCTCATCCCGGGCACCCAGATGAATAAGCGCATACCGGAAGCTTTTTCCATCTTGGAATGTATCCGATAGGAAATTACCAACCTGCGTAAAATTAAAAAAACGCGCATCCGAAAATGTTGCATAAAATAGTTCTTGCTCTCGCTGCGTAGGCACATGCATCACTCGTTTATCCTCAAATAAGCGCAACACAAAACTTGCTGCAACTTCATACTCACCTTGTCGCTTCAATAGCTCCGGCTTTGCCCCTGATAAAATTCGTAACTGATAATCATAATTACTCAGCCCATCAACCTTTTCATACAAATCTGCAAACTGGGAAACCAGACGAGGATTCACCTCGATTATGTGAATAGTATCTGCCACTGAATTATACATATATTCAATATTAAAGAGCCCATTATCAAATCCAACACCCCTCATGAATCGCTCGGCGATATCTGCCATACGTAACTGCACTGCATCGGGGACTGAAGAAGGATACTCAAAACGCTCAAAGCAAATCGTGCCAGGATACATGATGGAATCAACTATGCCAATAGTTGCAAACTTCCCATTGCGTACCAAGCCTTCATACGTCACTTGTTGCCCAGAAAGAAACCCTTCGGCAAGCAAGTAGCCAGAACCAAGATCCAAATCGGTGTACTGCTTTATGAACCAATCGAATTGCCCCAAAAATGCCTGTGGTAGTTGTGATGTGTTCAACAAGCTACGCACTTCATCATGATTTATCGCTTTATTTGCAAAAACTGAAAAATAAGACTTTACCGGCTTTAAAAAAACAGGAAACGGTAATTTGAAATCACGAGCTTGATACTCCCCAAAGGGTACTAGCTGAAACGGCGGCGTTGCCTCAGGAACCAACTGCTCCTGCATAATACGAGAATAATATTTATGCTGGCACATCAATACAGATTTAATGGAGGGCCCAATCAATGCATGCCGTT
>Ga0163144_10008437_pt1 | contig 22310 bp, 21 predicted proteins | sample OliLak19BULKMAT1_FD_123175 | JGI IMG/M metagenome (GOLD analysis project Ga0163144, IMG submission 123175) | Freshwater microbial mat bacterial communities from Lake Vanda, McMurdo Dry Valleys, Antarctica - Oligotrophic Lake LV.19.BULKMAT1 | ecosystem: Environmental > Aquatic > Freshwater >... | reverse complement strand
GCAAGAAAGAAGTTCGGGATAGAGACCTCACCCCCTCAGCCACAGCGTCTGAGGGGAGGACACCTTTGGTTTTCTCCCTGATTCACCTCACCCCCGCCACAGCGTGGAGAGGGGGTCGGGGGGTGAGGTGAAGCGATCCAAAACTCAGGTTACTTACGGGAGTGTGGTCGTCACGAACGCCGTCACCTCCGTCGCCAACTCGCGTTCCGCATCCGGCGTGCGATGCACCGGGCTGTCGGTGAAGCCCTCTGGCGGGATCACGTCCCACAAATCGGCGTAGCGCCACCCTTCGCGTGCCGCCACGTCTGCCAGCGTGCCGCGATAGCCGTCATACGCCCAGCGCGGATACCAGACGTTGTAACGGAGGTCGCTGTTCGCGCCCGTCGCGCGATAAATCGGCTCGTTGACGACGAACAACGGAATGTTCGCAGCTTCAGCCCGATTTGCGCCGCCGATCAACGCGCCGAACGCCAAATCCGCTTCGGTCAGTCCAGCGGCGGATTCGATCCCTTTCCAATCACGGTCGGCGTCTAAGTCATTCGAGACGGGCGTATAGTCGCCAATGAGTTGGTCGATGCCAGTGGCGTTCCACATCCAGCCGAACGCTTGCAGCCGCCACCAATCCGCCAGCGCGCGCCGCTGTCCGATCAGCGTGCGTTCAGCGAACGTCGGCTGAACGATGCCGGACGAATCATCGTCCAAGCCATAGCCTTCGATCAGAGCGCGGGTGCGCGCCGGGTTACGCTGTATCAGCGGCGGGCTGAACTGCGACTCCAAGAAAAACGACTCCAATGTGACCACCCATACGATGGCATCCGGTTCAAATTGCAGCGCCTCGTCGAGCAGCAGCAGGTCTTTGGTGAGCGACATCTGCGGATAGCCGAGATTGTAGAAGTGCGCGCGCCGCCCATTGATGTTCAGATTCAGGGCATTGAGCTGCGCCACGAGCGTTTCGCTCTGATGCAGCAAGATGCCCCACGTGGATGAATCGCCGAACACAAAGACACGGTACTCATCGGCATCGTGCGGCGCGCTGACGGCGTGCGCTGCGAACATGACATCGAGGCTGTCGGGACTGAGATTGTAAGACGCTGGCTCGACGCCATACGGCAGTCGTTCGCGCCCCGGCACAAGGACATTGTAAATCGACACCCGTCCGAGCGTGGGCAGCGGATCGATCAGCGCAAAGACGACGTTGACGAGCGCGAACAGCGCGGCGGCTTTCAGCAGGACGCGCGCGGCGAACGCCCATGTATAAGATGCGTTTGATTCAGTCATGCGGGTTATTTTACCTCACCCCGCAGCACACAATCATCCCTTTGTGATATGGAGCAGGCGGACGGGGCTGAGGTTTAACGGAACGTTTTCTTGAGCGCCGCCACATGCTTATCCGACAAGCGCGCCCACGCGCCGGGCTGCAAGCCGCCCAACGTGATCGCGTTTTCGCCCTCCCCAAGCGACCAGCGCACGAGGCGCAGCGTTGGGTGTCCGACCGCAGCGGTCATACGGCGCACTTGGCGGTTACGTCCCTCCGTCAGTGTGAGTTCGAGCCACGCCGTCGGCACGTTGGCGCGATAGCGGATCGGCACGGGACGGTCGGGGATATCGGGCGGCTGCATCAAGCGGACGGATGCGGGCAGCGTCCAACCATCGCTCAGTTCCACACCCGCGCCCAGTCGTTGCAGCGCCGCATCGTCGGGGACGCGCTCGACCTGCGCCCAATACGTGCGTGGGTGGGCGTACTGCGGCTGTGTCAGGCGCGCATTGAGCCAACCGGAGTCGGTCAGCACGAGCAAGCCCTCGCTGTCGCGGTCAAGCCGCCCGGCGGCATAGACATCCGGCACATCGATGTAATCTGCCAGCGTGGGGCGTCCATCGGCGTCGGTGAACTGCGTCAGCACATCGTAAGGCTTCCAGAAGCGGAGGACGATCATAAGGGAAGGGCTGAGGATCAAGGACGGAGTAAAGACAGGACGGAGTGGAAGGCAAAAACTTGATGTTGTGTTTGCTCAATCCTCAACCGTTGCTTTTACGCAGTCCTTTGCTCTCAGTCCTCAGTCCTTTCTTATTTTCGCGGCGTCAACAACTCGCCCACCGTCATGCGTTCGCCGTCGTCGGTCAAGCGATCCGACTCCAGCGCCGCCAGCGCGTCTGCGACTTCAGTATCGTCCATGTTTTCCAAGAGCCGCTTGAGCCGGGCTTGCTGATCGCGCTTCTGTTTGGCGGACTGAACTTCGGCGTGGATGCGTGTGGGAACGCCGAGCGTCTCGCGCGGCGCGTTGAACGTCTGCCGCCAGATCGCTATCGTCGAGAGCAATCCCGCGAGGATCAGGATGAGCATCAGCACACCGACAGAGAGGATCCACATATCCGGCATCACGTTGACAATCGTCTCATAGATCGGATAGCCGTTGATGGATGAAGCATCAAAACCCGGCAGGTTTTGCATCTCGACAGGCACCATGGTGGTATAGTTTGTGCTGGCGACAAGGAAACTGCCGATGCTTGCGATGATCGTCCACAGTCCTAGCGTTGTGATGGCGCGCGAAATCATCTCGCCGCTCCTTCCTGATGATGTGCAATCGAATATAGGCTTTATACGCACAAAGGGGCGTGAGGGTTGCACGGTTTGGGGGTGTAGATGCGCAGGGAGGGGCAGGGTAGCCAAGCCCCTCCTTACTTGATGCCAATACAAGGGCATGACACGCCATGCCCTTGTGCGTGGTTATTCCGTGATAGCGGTCAGGATCGACTGCTGTCCATTATTCACGGCGGGCTGATTGACCGTCAACAGGTGATGGTGATGCGATTCCAGCACGTGGCTGAGGTGGCGTACCGCGCGCCCACCCACGAACGGGATCGTGCCTTCCGCGACCGGGGCGATCACGTTGTCGGCGTGCAGCAAGTCCGCGACGGTTGCCAAGGTCTGTGCCAAATCGGTGTAAGCGAACGAATGCACGTTGGTGGGGACGCCGTAGGTGGCGGCGATCCGCTGATACGTGTTCAGATCGTCCTGTTCGGAGTCAGTAAATTCGTATTCGTTGGCGTCGATGCCCTTCCAATTCAGGGTTTCGCGCGAGAGCAGCAGCACGAGTGCTAAGGTCGCCTTGCTATCGCGCGCTATCTGGCACGCCGCTTCAACCGCCGCCGTTGTCCACCGTGTATCCGCTAGTTGGACGATGATCGTCCGTTGAGCAGTGCGCCCGTCCATAATTTGTTCTCGCTTATATAACTTGCTATACGCCAATTTTGGTTGGATTGACATCAAGGTTTAGTCAATATAGACGAAAATGACTGTCAAAAATGTATCAAGATGTGACAGTTCAGAAGTTGGCTGGTGTCAAGTTCGCCCGTCACCTCCCCCCCAGACCCCGTTCCCCACTTCGTGGAGAGCTGCCTCTTGCAGGGGGGAACGCTCGACGGAGACTCCCCCGCTCCGTAGCGGACAGGGGGTTGGGGGGTGAGGTCATGAGGGAGAAACGCAAATATGTCCTCTCCTCAGCTCCACATGGGGAGGGATTGGGGGGAGGTTGCTTTAAGAACGTTGCTGTCGGACGATTACGTCTCGCGGATTTCGATGGCTTCATCCGCGACGGCGATGTGTCCGCCCGCCGCGCGATGGAACTGCACGTTCACGACCACCTGCACGATGCACACGACCGCCAGCGCCAGCGCGATCAGCACCGGATCGAAGTCGCCCACCAGCCCAATGGCGAGGATGATCAGCACGCCGCCGATGCGTAAACCGAGTTCTGTGCGCGCTTGTGCGGGCGTGCGCGTCGTCTGGACGGCGCGTTCCAAGACCGCGATCAGCAGCAGCGCCAACGCCAAAGCGCCGCACAACAGCAGCCGATATTCAGGCTTGAGATGATCCCACTCGTGGATGATCTTCGGCACGGCGACGCCAAACGCCGTGATGCCGATGTGCAGCGGCAGATGTCCGTACACCCAGACATAGGCTGACTTCGCCCATTTGACCTTGCTCTCCGCGATGTTGTCGAAGTACAGCCACCACAACGCCGCCGAGACGCCCATCATCAGCGCACCGATGATCCACGACTGGATCGGCGCGGCTTCGCCAGATAAATCGCGGATCACTTTGAGATACAGCTCCCCGAACACAATGATCGTGAACAACGAGTAGCGTTCCGGCAGATGATTCGCGCTCGGCGGCAGCGCGCGCTGTGCGACGCGCGACTGTGGGCTGAGTCCGGCGAACAACTCGATGGCGAAGCCGGCAGCCGCGACGAAATAACGCAGCGGTTCGGGCAAGAACGCCGCCACGAGCCACAGCGCCGCGCCGATCCCGAAGCCGGTGGCGGCGATGTTTGTGAGCGCGCGCGCCTCTGGCACATGCCGCCCCGCGCGGATATACATCACGACCAACAGCGCGCGCACCAGCGCATAGGACAGCGCGAACGCCGGGAAACTCGCGCCCAAGCCCGCATGGACGTTGATCGCCATCGCCGCCACGAAGAAGATTTGCGCGAATACGAGCAAGCGGTGAATGACATCGTTGGACTGAAAGCGATTGTTGTAAACGGTTGTTCCCGTCCAACTCCACCAGATCGGGATGTAGAGCAGGACGAAGTTGAGGATGCCCTGTGGATTAACGTTGCTGCTCAGGATATAGCCCAATTCGATCACGGCGGCAACGTAGACGAGATCGAAAAAGAGTTCCAGCCAACTGACTTTGCGGCTGCTGTCCGTCTCCCCGACGCTGAGCTGCGGCGGGGTGAACAGATGATGTGTGTGGTGCGCGTGTGCCATCCTTAGACTCCGTTAGGTGGGGAAAATAGCGACGACGCACAGCGCGAAATCGGGCAGTACGTCGCCGCTGTCAAGCGTATCATTCGCCGTCAAGCTGTTCGAGCCATTCGTGGTATGGACGGCGGCGCTGTAATAGCGTTGTGCTTCGCGCGGCTCGATCATGGTGCTATCCGTCTGACAAAATCTTATCGACCGCCGCCGCCAGTTCGCGCAAGTTGCTCACGCGATGTACGCCATTGCTCACCGGCGCGTACTGCTGCATGTCACTGTCGCCGCTGCCCCATTGGGAGACGGGTTCGGGGTTGAACCACAGCAAGCGGCGGCTCTTGCGCCAGACTTCTTGCACGATGTCGATGCGTGGATCGTTATAATTGTTGCGCCCGTCGCCCACGATGATCACCGTCGTGCGGCTGTTGATGCAGCTCATGTGATCCTCGCGGAAGGTATTCATGCTGTTGCCCAAGTCGGTGTTGTAGTAGCCGGGACGATTGTCGGTCAGCACCTTTTCGATGGCATCTTGCGGATCATGTTCCTCAAAGACCATGCTGATATCGGTCAAGTCTCCGATGAACACAAAACTGTGCGTGCGCGCGACCTGATCTTGCAGTTCGTAGATCAGCGTGAGCAAAAATTCGGCGCAGTAGCGCATTGACGTACTCACGTCGCAGATCAGCACCAAGGCAGGCTTGACGTGATGCGTCTTGAAGCGCAGTTCGATGGGGACGGCATCGTACTTCATATTGGCGCGCATCATTCGGCGCGGATCGAGCGTGCCGACGCGGGCGCGCTTCTGCCGGAGGGCGGCGCGACTGCGCAAGCGCGCGGCGAGTCGCCGGATTTCCTCGCGGATGTGCTGCACATCATCGTCGCTCAAGCGCGTGAATGGCACATCCATCAGATCGGGCTTGGGTTCGGGTTCGCTGTCCGCCATGCGCTCCGCCATCGATGCGCCCGTGTACTGCGACACCTGCTCAGAGAGTCCTTCGGCGTTTTGTTCGAGCATGTCGCGCAGTTCTTGCAGCGAACGCCCGTCCATGCCCATCTGACTGAGTTGTTCGAGTAGTTGCTCGATCATCTGCTGCATCTGCTGCATATTGAGCTGCCGCTGCATCCGGCGCTCCATGTACGGGCGCTGGTTCATGTTGGACGCCTGATCCATTCCGGCGCGTTCGGCGGCTTGATCGAGGTCTTGCTGGCTGAAGGGTTGCCCGCGCATCAGTTGATTCAACAACTGCTGCAATGCCTGCATGTTGCCCATGAGGGCTTGCATCGCCTGCTGCATCATCTGCTGTTGTTCGGGCGTCATGCCATCGGTCGCGTCTTGCATGTCGGGCTGTGACGCGCCGAAGAACAGCGGGAAGAAGTACTCGAACGCCGCTTGATCGCGCGCTTCTTTGACGAGGGTGGTTTTCATGGCGGCGCGGAACGTCTCGCGGTCTTGGATGCCGACGGCATCGACGCCGTGCATGGCATCGATGCTCTCCGCCAACGAGATGCGCACTCCGGCGGCGCGGAGCGCGCGGATGAATTCGACCATGCGCTGATTCATGGGGGCTTGTCCTACGACTGTGCTTGTGGATAGGGACAGTATGGCGCAAAGTGGGGGGCGCGTCAATTTGCCCGTTTGGGCAGGGTTGAGCGAAGCAGGCTGACTCCCACGCCCACCAGCGCCCCCGCCGCCGCCCACACGGGCGCGCGCGCGATCAGCGCCGCGATCACGCCGAACGGATAATCGGGGAAAGCGTGCGCGTGCAAGCCGTTTTTCAGCAGCATCAGCGCCGCCGCCGCCACCGCCCCCCCGCCCCCGATCAGCGCGCCGCGCAAAAGCGCCAAAACAACCCCACCCCCCCGCCCTCTCTCCATGTTGAGAGGGGGAGTCATCGCTGAACGTTCCCCCTCTCCATCTGGAGAGGGGGGCAGGGGGTGAGGTTTGAAGATCACCCACATCAACCCCACGCCGAACGCCGCCGCCGTCCACACCGCGTTATCTTCCACGCGCGTCCATACGAACAGCGCGATCCCATACACGATTGCATCCGTGCGCACGCGCGGTAACGCCCCCGCTCCACGCAGTGGAAAGGGGGTTGGGGGGGGAGGTGAATCAGGGGGGAAGTCGTCGCTCACACCACCTCGAATTTCAAAATATGCGCCTCATACGGTTCGAGATCGATGAACAAGCCGCGTTCGGTCAATTCGTCGCCGCTGCGATCATACTGCGCGCCATCGAGCGTATCGTGCAAACGCCAGCGCCGCCCCGCCAGCCAGTTCCAGCGGCGCAGATGAACCCAGCCCTTCGAGCGATGCTCGGTCAGGTTGATCACGATCAGGCGGTCGCTGTGTCCCTGCCGATACCAACCATACGCCAGCAGATTGAAATGGGCGACATCGCCGTTCGAGGCGATATCGAACAGTGTCCAATCGCCCGAATAAATCGGATCGTGCGTTTCGCTCAACAGACGCTTGTAGAACGCCGCCAACTTTTCGTCGCTGGGTTCGTCGGGTTGGCGCGAAATCTGCACGGGCAGCTTGATTTTCCGCCCGACGAACTGTCCATCGTGCAGCAGGACGCCGCCGGGAAGCGTATTGATCAGGACGGCGGCGGGGACGCTGCGCTGTTCGCCCAACGTGCTGTAGGCGCGCTGTTCGTCGTGATTCTCGATGAAACGCAGCGTGCGTCGTTGATAGATCAGCGGCGCGAGCAAGTGCTGGCGCAGCTTTTGCACGTCGCGCTCCATGATGCGGTCGTACAGCATTTTGTCGTAGACATAATCGAAACCCTGTTGCAGCATCTCGCCTTCGCGTCCCCAGTACACTTCGGCGATGAAGCGAAAATCGGGGTACGCATTCTTGACGCCGCCGATCAGTTCGATCCAGTACGGGCGCTCCAACTGCGACCCGACATAGCCCTGCCACGTCCGCGCGAACACATCGTCCAACAGCAGCATCGCCATATCGCAGCGCACGCCGTCACACTGTTCCGCGATATCCAAGAGCAGTTCGCGGTGGGCGGTGCGCAGCGCCGGATGAAAGACGTTGAGCTGTGCCGTGTCTGACCAGCCGGGATAATGGGGATCGCGCCCGTGTGCGAACACCGCTTGGCGGCGTCCATAGCGTTTGGCGAAGAAATCGGTAGGGCGCTTCTTCAGGTCGTCGCGTGTCCCCTGCACGATGCAGTCGGGCTGGGCGCGCAGCCACGCATGATCGGTGGCGACGTGGTTAGGGACGAAATCCAAGATCAGCCGCATTCCCCGCGCGCGCAGCCTGGCGCGCAAGACCGCCAGTCCTTCACGCCCACCGAGCCGATCATCGACGCGATAATCGCCAATCGCATATGCCGAGCCAATCACATCATCGTCGATGAGGTCGGGGAGCGCGCCACGATATTCGTGCTTGTACTGGAGCGCGCTGTGCCGTCCTTCTTCGTTGCGCTGCCAGATGCCCATCAGCCAGATCGCATCGAAACCATACGCCGCCAGTTCATCCAAGACCGAATCGGGGACGTGATGGAGTTGGATCGGCGTTTCGTAACGTCGGGATAGGGTGTTGAGCCACACCCACGTATTGATCTGATATAACGTGGGCTTCGTCCGCCACGTCAGCATAAAGACTCCAAAAAAATAATGGTCAATGGTTTGTTTGAAATGGGATTAAGTGTACAGAAACGTTAAATCAAAATCGATGGTCGGGTCATGAAAACGATATCGCGCCGCCTAAAAATGGTTTGTTGATGGTTTGCGCGCAACCCGTCATAATACGCTCCATTAAAATGGTGCCTGTTTTTCTTTAATGGAGGAACCCCGATGGTAGATGGCTATTTCGTGACCCCCAACGACGCGCGGCAGGTCGAGATGCGCCCCGGCGTCCACCGCCGCACCATGGGGACGACCGACGAGGTGATGCTGTGCGAGTTTCTGCTCCAGCGTGAAGCCAACGTCCAGCCCCACAGCCATATCAACGATCAAGTCGGCTATGTCGTCTACGGAAGGATCGCTTTTACAGTGGGCGACGAGACGCGCATTTTGCAGCCCGGTGACAGCTACGCCGTTCCCGGCGGCATCGTCCACAGCAGCCGCGCGGAGATCGATACGCTGCTGGTCGAGGTGTTCAGCCCGCCGCGCGACGAATACCGCCGCGTGCCGACGGAAGATGGACAGTGAAGTAGACACGCAGCCATAGCACGCGCTTGGGTGTCAAGTGAAGCCTTTTCCGCCGTTCCTCAGTGGCTTTGAGCCGCTGACGGACGGCGGCGGGCTGACGCTGGACATCCCGATAGATAACCTGAGTTTCGGATAGCTTCACCTCACCCCTAAATCCCCTCTCCACGCAGTGGAGAGGGGACTTTCATATCCATCGTGAGCCGTCCTGCTCCCCCTCTCCACGCAGTGGAGAGGGGGTTGGGGGGTGAGGTGAACCCTAAAGTCACGCAAAATACCTATCCGAAACTCAGGTTATAGATAGAATGAAGCGACCGAGCAGACTTGATAACTGACTCGCTGCGTCCGTCTACGTTCCGTCTTTGCTTCGTGAGCAGTTCTTCCGCTAAACGGGCGCTTTTTCGTTCGGATTGTCGATCCGACCATCGCGCAGATCGTACATCAATTCGCGCAGACGCTCTGGATCGCGGATGCCTTTGAAGTTGATCTCCGAACTGGCAGACCCCGCCGATTGAATGACGATATCGCCAAAGCCCAAGATTCTGCCGATGAACGAGCGGTTGATCGTCACGTCGGTGACGTTTTGCAGGCTGATGGTCGTCTCGTTCTGTGTCAGGATGCTGCCGCGTATCTGCGTCACGCGGCGATTGGTCAGGATGATCTTGTTGTAACGGTGATAAAGTATGAAATAGATGCCGAGGGTGATGATAGTGAAGAACCAGAAGCTCAAGGCAATGCGCGTCGATTTGAATTCTTCAATCACGCGCTCCGGCTCTTGCGGCAAAGAATTGTTGATGGGTTGCTGGCTGATCGGTGGTTTGCTGCTCATGCGGCACTCTCCGTGTTCATGATCGCGTTACAATTATTCAGTGTAGCGGATTTGCCCGCTGCCGCGCTACCCAATTGTCGGGGGGTGAATTTGCGTTAAGACGAAAACGGGATGAATCGAACATGCGCAAAATGCTTGGGATAAACGGGTTTAGACAGGGTTTGTTTTTCCTCTCACGGAAGCAGATATCGCAAAGATATCGCAAAAATTTGATTATCCCACATTTTAAGCACGTGTTAAATATGTTGTCCGTTTTGGCATTGTGCCTTCTTTCATCAACGATCCACGCTGCGCCGCGCGGCGTGTTGACGGCATCCGACGGCTTTCCGCTGCCACCGCGCGAACCGATCACGCCCAACAACGCCGCACGCATTGAGCCGCTCGCGCGCTTGGGCGACGGCGTGATCCGCGACGTGGCATGGTCGCCGGATGGGAACACGCTCGCGGTGGCGTCGTCCATCGGTGTGTGGCTGTATGACGTGGGCGACTTGGATGCGCCGGGACGCCTGTTCGAGGGACAAGACGGCGCAGAGTCGGTCGCCTTCAACCCAAATGGGCAATATATCGCAAGTGGGGGCACGAATGGGAGCGTCGTCATTTGGGATATCGCGGCGGGGGCGGCGCGCGCATTGCTGCCAGAGCCGCATTTGTACGGCGTGATCGCGCTGGTATTCAACGCCGACGGTTCGCGTTTGGCAAGTGGCGACCGCAGCGGTGTGGCGCGCCTCTGGGAGATGGAGCGGTTCAGCCTGATCGACGTGCGCCAGATCGATCAGCCGATCACGGGCTTCACGTTCGCTCCTGACGATGCGACGGCGTTTCCCGAACTGGTGCTGACGCCCGTTGCTGCGCCAACCGCCGAACACGGCGCATGGTGCGCAGAAATGGCAGCCGACGGCGCGCTGATCGTCTCGGCGGCGGGCGCAGAGGCGCGGCGGATCGGCGCGTTCAATGCGGGCTGGACGAGCGTCACCTTGGCGGGCGCGTTCATCCTCAGCGGCGCTGATCGCCTCGTGCAACTGTGGCTGACCAATACAGGAACACCAGCACAGCGGTTTGCGGAACCGGCAGTCGCATCGCGCGTCGCTGTCTGGGGCGGCGATGCGGCGCGCGGGGCAGTGATTGCGCACGCGACGGACGCGGGCAATGTCGATTTGTACAGCGATAGCATGGATGCGCCGCTGTCTACGCTGCACGGCGCACGGCGCGCAATGCAGGGTATTGCGTTCGACGCGGACGGGCGGCTGTTGGCGGGCGGGAGCTTGGATTGGAATATTTATCTTTGGACGATGGGGGACGACCTCGAACGCGATAGCTCCGTGCCGATCACTGGACTATCCGGTCACACGAGCGGCGTCACGGATGTGGCGTTTAACGCCGACGGCACGCTGTTGGCATCGTCAAGCTATGATGGCACGATCCGATTGTGGGGAGTCAAGCGAGCGGACTCAGGGCAAAGACTGAGCTAGTACCAAACAATGGCTTGCTTTCCCCTCAGTCCTTTCGCCCTCAGGACTTTTTTCGCCAGATCGCCCCATTGTCGTTATCATCGCAGGTCTGCAACCATATCGCTTGAAGGGAACGTGACGATGGATTTCACCCAATTGGGACGCACGGGGTTGATGGTCAGCCGCCTGTGCTTGGGGACGATGAATTTTGGACCCCAGACGACCGAACCGGACGCCTATGCGATCATGGATCGCGCGCTCGATGAAAATATCAACTTCTTCGATACCGCCAACGTCTATGGCTGGAAGCGCGGCGAAGGTATCACCGAACAGATCATCGGGCGCTGGTTCGCGCAGGGCGGCGGACGACGCGAAAAAGTCGTGCTGGCGACCAAAGTCTACGGCGACATGGGCGACTGGACGAATACGAGCAAGCTCTCGGCGCTCAACATCCGGCGCGCGTGCGAAGACAGCCTGAAGCGGCTGCAAACGGATTACATCGACCTGTACCAGATGCACCACGTAGATCGCAATTCGCCCTGGGACGAAATCTGGCAAGCGATGGAAACGCTGGTCGCGCAGGGCAAGGTTTTGTACGTCGGCAGCAGCAATTTCGCCGGCTGGCACATCGCGCAAGCCAACGAAGCGGCGAAGGCGCGCCACTTCTTGGGCTTGGTCAGCGAGCAGAGCCTTTACAACCTGATCGAGCGACGGATCGAAATGGAAGTCGTCCCAGCGTGCTTGTATTACGGTCTCGGCATCATCCCGTGGAGTCCGCTCAGTCGCGGCTTGCTCGGCGGCGTGTTGAGCGAGAAGGCGTCGGCGGGGCGGCGCGCGAATGCCGATGTCCAAGCGGGCATCGAAAAATATCGTCCGCAGCTCGAACAGTGGGAAGCATTCTGCGACGAGATGGGTCAGCCGCCCGCCGATGTGGCGCTGGCATGGCTGCTGCATCGTCCGGGTGTGACCGCGCCGATTGTCGGACCGCGCACGATGGAACAACTCGAAGGCAACCTGCGTGCGCTGGCGGTCAAGCTGTCCGACGAACAGATGGCGCGCTTGGACGAAATCTTCCCGGGTCCCGGCGGCGCTGGCAAGACGAATACCGCGCCCGAAGCGTATGCGTGGTAAAAGATAACCTCACCCCCTGCCCCCGCTCCATGTGGAGCTGAGGGCAGGACAGCGCTATCGTATCAAAAGTATTTATTCACCTACCCATGGGATTAAGCTCAAAATCTGTGAATTTAAACCCAAGAAACACATAATGAACCCTATAGGACTGGGGCAAAATGCGTTCTGCACGGGTAGGTGAATAAATACTATCAAAATTGACGACAGGTTCATGAGGGTGCAAAACAGATCGTCGGGGCGCATCACGACGGGCGGTTCACGAACCGCCCGTACACAACCGCTGCGCGCGCTGCGTTGAAATATTTTTCGGGTTTTGACCTCAAAATCATGCGAACAGGATGAATGATGGAACATTACGATGTGATCGTGATCGGCGCGGGGTCGAGCGGCGGTGTCGCGGCATCGCGCTTGTCCGAACATCCAGATCGGCGTGTGCTGCTGCTCGAAGCGGGTCCCGACTTCCCCGACGAAGCCGAGGTCGTGCCGCTGTTCGCCGTCAGCGGTGAGCATAGCTGGCTGGTGGCGGGCGTGCCGGAACTCGATTGGCGCTACTGGAACGCGGATCGCGCCGAAGCGACCGACGGACACCGAACGCGCTTGGCACGCGGTCGGTTGGTCGGCGGCACATCGATGGTCAACGCCACCATCGCGGCGCGCGGCGCACCCTACGATTATGACCGCTGGGCGCGCATGGGCAATCCCGGTTGGGAGTGGGAGCGGCTCTTGCCCTACTTCATCCGCATCGAGAACGACCTCGACTTTGGCGATCAGCCGATTCATGGCAACGCGGGCATGATCCGCGTCCAGCGGTACAAACCGCAGGCGTGGGCGCCCGTCAATCAGGCGTTCTACGAGGGCTGTGTTGAACTCGGCTTCCGCGAAGCGCCCGATCTGAACGCGCTCGACGCCCACGAAAACTGTGTCGGCGCGATGGCGCACAACCGCTACAACGAAGTCCGCCAGGGGACGCTCGTCACCTACATTCGCGCTGCGCGCCCGCGCCCGAACTTCACGATTCGCGGCGATGCGCTGATCGATCATCTGACCTTTGTCGGCAATCGCGTGACGGGCGTCGTCTACATCGATGCGCGGGGACAGCGCGTCGAAGTCAGCGCCGATGTCGTGATCGTCTCGGCGGGCGTCTATGGATCGCCCGCGATTTTGCAGCGTTCCGGCATCGGATTGGCAGAGGACTTGCGCCCGTTAGGGATCGTGCCGCGCGCGAATCTGCCCGTCGGCTATCATCTGCTCGATCATCCCGGCTGTGCGTTCCCGTTCCGCGCGCCATCGCTGTCATCGGCAACCGGGCGTTTGTTCGCCACCAACGTGCGCGGCGAGAGCATCAATGGCGAATTGCAATGGCAAGTCCACCCGTTCCCGATGGGGCATGAAGTCGGGATGGGCGGCTTGTGGATTTATCTCCCGCGCCAAGACGCCGAAGGGGTGGTCAAGATCATCAGCGCCGATCCGTCCGCGCCGCCGCTGATCGACCATCGCTACAACACGCTGGAATCGGATTATCAGCGTTTCGAGCGCGCATGGAACTTCTGTCATGCGCTGGTCGCCAGCCGCACATTCGCCGCGCATGGCGCAGAAGCCGCGCCGGTCGCGCCGACGCTGCGCGACGTTTTGGAACAGAGCATCAACAGCGCCAATCATCAGGCGGGGACGTGCAAAATGGGGCGCGCGGACGATCCAACAGCGGTGGTGGGCGCGGATTTGCGCGTGCATGGCATCGATAACTTGTATGTAGCGGATGCCAGCATTTTCCCGGACAACATCATGCACAATACGAATTTCACCTGCATGGTCGTCGGGGAAATCGTGGCGGAGCGCGTGGCAGGACGGTAGAGTCTGCGAAGATGAAAAGACAATCTCACCCCCTGACCAAGGCAAACGCATCAAGATACGAGGTCTCAATTGACAAGCTCACCTCACCCCCGACCCCCTCGCCGTACCAGAGAGCGGGTTGGGGGGTGAGGTTCTGGAAAAGGTGTCCTCTCCTCAGCTTTCTACATGGATAGCAGCAGGGGTGAGGTTTTTCTTGTAGTTTCTCGATAGAGGTTCGACGTGAACGAATTGAACGCCGCGCTCCGCTTCACACCCGACGATCTCGCCGCCAACCAAGCGGGCGAACTCGGCGCGGATCAGCGGGCGCGCCTCGCCAAAAGTGAACGCCGCGCGCTGCTCATCGTGGTCGCGCTGGTCGTCAGCGTGGCGGTCGGCGCGACGCTGCTGCTGTATTTGGGCGGCGAAAACAATTCGCCCGTCTTGAGCGTCGTTGGCATCTCGCTGACCGCGCTCAACGCCGTGATTCTGGCAATCGGGGGCGGCGGGCGGCTGCGAATGCGTGACGATCTGACGACCGGGCGCGTCGAGGCGCTGACCGGGAATGTGGGGCGCGTCGTGCGCGTACAGGGACGCATCGTGACTTATGTCCTCACGGTGGAGTCGGACACGGGCGTCCAGCGGTTCAACGTACCGCGCGCCACCTTCAACGCCTTCGTGGATGGCGCGCGCTATCGGCTGTACCGCACAGCGCGCGCGCGCACGCTGATCGCGGCGGAACGGGTCTAAGCTGAGTTTCGGATAGGTATTTTGCGTGACCCTATCCGAAACTCAGGTGAGTCTAAATCGTTGCCGCCCGAATTTGTGGTAGAATCCGCGCCAATTGATCAGGCATAAAATGAGCTTATGAGCAGTCACCCTACGGGTAATCAGCCAAGCCTACCAGCCGCACCGTTGACCGAAAAGACCGCGACGACCAACGGACACGTCGAAGCGCCCGCGCTGGAGACATTGGACGCCAAAACGTTGGGCGCGCGGCTCGATGCCGACAGTCCATCAAGCATCGACCTGCTCAAACAAATCATGAAATCCAATCCGCCATCCGACGACGAGCGCAAGCGGCGCTACCTCGAACGGCTGATCGATGATGCCTTAGCGACGCGCGACGCCGAGTCGGCGCAGATCGCCGCCGCGCACATGGACGCCGATCCCGCGCTGGACGCCGGGCTGTGGACGCAGCTCGACGCCGCCCTGACGACCGAACCGGACGCGGTCTATGCGTTCGTGCGCGCGCGTTTGAGTGCCGGAACTGCTGCCCCACCCGTCCCAAGCGCGTTTCCATCGCCCACAGCCGCCCCTCCGACTCCGAGCGCGATCTCCACCAGCGGCGGCGCGTCCTCAACGACCCTCGATGCGCGTTGGCTGGCGCGGCTGCGCGCGGCGGGCTTGGCATCGCTGCAAGTGGCGATCAGCGACGGTGACACCGATACCGTCGTCAACTGGCTCAAACTGGTAGCGCGCGAACCTGCCGCGTATGGCTTGAGCGATTTACTGCATCAGGGCTTGCTGGCAGCGCGAACGCGCGCGGTCAGCGAACCGATGTTGGCGCGCGGCGTGCTGGCGCTGTCGATCAAGCGCGATCCAGAGGCGGCGCGGCTGTTTTTGAGCGACCACGCGCTGTTGGATGTGCTGCCCAACAATATCGGACAGGTTTTCCGCGATGGACAGGGCGACGCCATTGCGCTCTTGCAGATGCACGGCGCAGAAGTGTTCGCGGCGGCGCTGACGCGGGCGGCAAACGCGGCACAGCCGGATTTGTTCACCCCGCCCGTCGTGGAGGCGATCTGGGGCTTGGCAAGCGGGACGACCACGCAGACCATCCCCCACTATCTACCCGACTATGCACCGAACAATGTGATTGCCGCTTGGATTCGCACCGGCGCGAACTGGCTGCCCGATCCGGCGCTGCGCATGGTGTTATCGCTGGCGCTGCACAATCACCGCGATGATGTGTTTCTGGCGTTGGCAGGGCGCTTGTCCGAGCAAGATCGCACCTTGGCGCTGTTGGCGGACGGCTTGATCGGCTCGGATCGCGGTGTCAACGATGTCATGTCGCTGATCGCCCAACTGACCGCGATGGGCGCTCTGACGACCCAAGCCGCCATCGATCTCGATGTGCTGCTGCTGACAGCCTGGGACTGGTCGCGCAGCGCGCTCCCCGTCATGGCGCAGATCACGCGCACGACGCAAGCCCACCCGACGGTCACCGCGGCGGCGGCTGTGTGGTGGCGGCTGTTGGATATCGCCGCGGACGTGCGCGACGAAGCAATTGCGCGCGTGGCATTGCGCCGCTTGACCGCCGATTTGGACGATGGCGACGACACGCCGCACAGTGACGATGGCGCACTGACCGAAGCACTGCTGCGTTTGCATCCGTTGGCGACGTGGAATCCGACGCTGCGCACCGCGTTTATGACGTGGTGGCGCGGATTCGCCCGCGCTCAGGCGCAAGCCCGGCTTCAGCGGCTCGATAAGCTGTTCGAGGGCAAGCGCACGTTAGAGGAACTGCGCGCGGTGCTAGAAACGGTGATCGCGTTCCGCAAGATGATCGGCAAGCGCCCGCTGAAAGACTTCATCGTGGATATCGAAACGACGTTTCGCGTGTTGGGTGCGTTGGGCGAGGCGTTCGATCCCTCGCCGCGCCGTCCCTTCGCTTTCGATGCGACGGCGATCCGCGAGGAATTGGACGCGCGCGGCGCTGAACTGAGCGAATCCGAATTGAAAATCCTCACGCATACCCTCAAAGAACTCGCCAATGTTCTCGGCAGTTTGGGCGACAATCGCAGCAAGGCGAGCTTGATGCGGCGCGGCGAGGATGTGGATCGCCAACTGACGACGGGCGAACAGCCGCCGCACAGCGCCGTCGATGCGCTCAAGTGGATTTCGGGCTATCTGAGCGGCGCGCATGACCGCGCGGACGATGACGAGTCGTAACTGATCTGTCAACTTCACTTGACATTCTGACAAGTTTCCTTTATGCTGTGATTGTAAAGTGAACTTGACACATGGGAGGTGTCATGCAGGCAGATCGCAAAACCCATCGCTGGTGGGTAATCCGTGTTGTCCCGACGATGATCATCTATGTCCTAACCATCATCTGTATCTACCCGTTCAGCCAAGTATTTCCCGATTCGCCGTGGCGCTTCGCCATTGCGGTGCTGCCCGCGCTGCCTATTGGCGTCGGCGTCTGGTTTTTCATTGGCTATCTGCGCCGCATGGACGAATTGCAGCAGAAAATCCAGTTGGAGGCGATTGGCTTCAGCAGCGGCGTGACGGGCTTGATCAACTTCACGATTGGCTTGCTGGAAACAGCGGGATTGGCGCGCCAGAGCTTGATCTGGGTGTTCCCGATGCTGATCGGCTTCTGGGGCTTGGGGCAGATCATCGCGCGGCGGCGGTACGAATGAACAACCGCCTGCGCGTCTTGCGCGCCGAACGCGACTGGTCACAGGGCGAACTGGCGGAACGGCTCGGTGTCAGCCGCCAGACGATCAACGCGCTGGAGACGGGCAAGTACGATCCGAGCTTGATCTTGGCGTTCAAAATCGCGCAGTTGTTCACGCTGAAGATTGAGGACATCTTTCAGCCGGACGCGGCGGCGTTGAACGGCAGCTAACGCACCTGTTTTCACATTCAATCGTTTAAGTACAACCTGAGTTTCGGATAGGTATTTTGCGTGACTTTAGGATTCACCTCACCCCCCAGCCCCCTCTCCACTGTGTGGCTGAGGGGAGGACACCTTTTCAAGAACCTCACCCCCTGACCCCCTCTCCACTGCGTGGAGAGGGGAGTTTCCGCCTTGTGTTCCCCCTCTCCGGTACGGACAGGAGGTTGGGGGGGTGAGGTCAATGAGGGAAAAACTCAAACATGTCCTCTCCTCAGACGGGGCTAGGGGGTGAGGTTGCTTTTATCTACTTTCTTGACGGACTACTCATTTACGCCGCCCGCGCATCGCCCGGCGCGACCTGCACAATCGCGCCCCACGCCTGATACTGGCTGGCGATGCGTTCGCGGCGGATTTCGTTCCCACTCGCGTCTACGATCACGCGCTCGACCTCGACATACGCGCCCTCTGCCGCCCAATCGACCCACATTTCTTGACCGGACTGCAAATTCTCGTTGACCTCGTAGCGCGTCGCGGGCGGCAGCTCGACATTTTGAATCGTGGGTCCCTGCCGGATGACGCGCCGCCCGACATTCGTGCTGTACAAGCGAAATTCGACCGTGCTGGTCGCCGGATAGACCGACGTTTCGATCAACAGATGATAGGGCGTGTCGTTGATGAAGCGGAAATCAAGTTCGCCCGTGTAAATCGCCGCGTCCATGCCAACGCCCTCCGCGTCGCCACGCTCGTAGTAGCCGACGCGGTAGCCGTGCGCGTGCCGCTCCACCATCGGGAAGCCGCCGTAGAACGCCGCGCGAAACGCCGTCGTGCTGACTTGGCACACGCCGCCGCCCACGCCGTCAATCGTGCGTCCACCGTAGATCACCTTGCCGGAGACATAGCCTTCTTCCGGCGTGATATCCCCGACCCACTGGTTGAACGAGAACTGTTCGCCCGGCGCGATGATGATGCCGTCGAAACGCGCCGCCGCCACGATGATATTGTCGATGCGGGCGCGCGGCGATCCGGCGTAGCTCGATCTGCCCGTCGAGATTAGCTCGGTGATGCCCAGTTCTGCCGCTGTCACGCCCGCATGATAGGTCGCGGGTTGAAAGTCGAACGCCATCAGGACGAGGCGATTGGTCGGATCGAACAGCGCCTGTTCCATGCGCCGCAGCGTCTCATCGACGTTCAGCGTGCGCCCTTCAACCGCCGATTGAATCATCAGCAGCGCGCGCGCATTGTCGTCGAAGTGAAACCGTCCCGCTTGTGGCGGCACGAACAACCCGCGCGCGAGGTCGTTCAACGTCGCGCGGAACGGTTCGAGGTTGACGCTGACGGCATACCGCTGCGTCCCGTCGGCGTCCGTCACGGGCGCAATCGACAGCAGCGCGGCGATTTGCTCCGGCGTCGCCGTCCACGGACCCAGCGATTCGCCGCGCCCGTCGTCTGCCACGAGGATCAGCGGCGCGGAGATCGCGGCGCGCGCTTGGGCGGCGGCGTTCTCGGCGTCCCACGCGATAGGCGGCGTATCGCTGACCACCAGCGGAATTTCGCCGCCGGGAGTCAGCGCGAGGATCGCCGCGTCCAACCGCGCCAACGTCGCGCGCACGTCCACGACGCGCCCGATTTGCGCGGGCGTGGTTTCGACGCGCGCGCCGTCGAATGTCAGCCGCGCATCGATGGCGGGGCGGTCGATTTCGGCGGCGATCCGCGCCAGTGCCGCCAGCGCCGCCGCTTGATCGTAGCGGACGACGGGGGCGAGCGCCCGCCCGTTCAGCCACACGAGCGCCTGTTCCACGCCGTCGCTGAGCAGATTGCCATCGCTGCCGAGCGCGGACGCCGCTTGAATCGTCGCGGTGGCGTCGAGCGTCACGCCCAGATCGCGCGCGGGGAACTGCCAGAATTGTCCGGTCGTCGGTTCGCGGAAGGTGAAGACCGCGCTGTCGTCGTAGGTGAAGCCCATTTCGACGGCTGCCAGCGCCGCCGCGGGAGTCATGCCGCCGACGTTCATGCCCGCGATGGAGACGCCGGGAATGATGCGTCCGTCGGTCGTGCGCAAGTACGCCGCCGCGATCAGCGCCATCAGCATCGCCCACAAGATCGCGCCGCTGATCGCCAAAATCGGCAGCCGGATCAGCCACACGTTGAATGCTGCCTCGTCGTGAACCGGCGCGGCATCGAGGAGCGGATAGTAAGGGGAGGACGGCGAAACGCCCGCCAAGGTTGGGGGCTGCCGCTCGGCGTCGAAATCAGCTTCGACGGATGAAATTCGTCTTGGATTCGCCACGTTTTCAGATCGCCTATTGGACAGCGATGGGCGCATTGTAACACACGTTGGGCGGCGTTTTCACCAATTCACTGCCCATACTTGCTGCCCCCCGTCGCGCCAGCGCAACCAACGACTGTACATTAACCTGAGTTTCGGATCGCTTCACCTCACCCCTAAATCCCCTCTCTACGTAGTGGCTGAGGGGAGGACATGTTTGGTTTTCTTCCTGATTCACCTCACCCCCCAGCCCCCTCTCCACTGCGTGGAGAGGGGGTCAGGGGGTGAGGTTCTTGAAAAGGTGTCCTCCCCTCAGCCATGCAATGGAGAGGGGGTTGGGGGTGAGGTTAAGCGATCCGAAACTCAGGTTACATTCGATTTTGCAGACATACTCTAACATAAACCACAGCGGGACAGAGGAAGCATCAATTTCTCTCTGTGTCGCTGTGGTTCAAAAGCGCTTGTACGGTCGAAGTCGTTTTATCCGATAGCCCTGATCGCACGCACAGCGTTACACGCTGCAGCGTTCGCGGCTCACCACGGCACGTTTACGCCGTCCCAGCGCAAAAAGACCCCCTTGTCCGCCGCCGTCAGCGCGTCGATCACGCGCAGCATCCCACCGACCGACTCCGCGGGCGCGAGTTCCGCCGCGTCCGTCCCCATGTCGGTGCGCACCCAGCCGGGATCGAGCGCGATCACCGCCATGCCGCGCGTCAAAGCGTCGTGCGCCAGAATCCGCGTAAACATATTCAGCGCTGCCTTGCTGGCAGCATACGCATAGGTATCATTATGCGTATGCAGTTGAATCGAGCCGTAGCCAGAGGTGATGTTCACGATTTTGGAGGGGATGTCGCTCTCCATGTCGATGCTGCGCTTCAGCAGCTCGATGTAGCGTCGCGCCACCATGACCGCGCCGAGCGCGTTGGTGGCGAAGACCTGCCCGACGCGCGCGAAATCGAGCGCCGCCAAGTTGTCGGGCGTTTTCTCGTCCTCCAACAAGACACCAGCGTTGTTGATCAGGACATGCAGCCGATCTGTGTGCTGCCGCACGACGGCGTAGGACGCATCGATGCTCGCCTGATCGGTCACGTCGAGCGGGACGATGTGCAGGCGGTCGGGGGCAAGCGCCGCGAGGGCGTGCAGCTTGGGCGCGGCATCGGGGCGGCGGCACGCGGCAAAGACGCGCTCGCCGCGCGTGAGATATTGGCGCGCGAACTCCAAGCCGATCCCGCGCGACGCGCCCGTGATCAGAATGTGACGCATAACGACTCCTCGTGAATGGATGGACGATCAAAAAACCGAGCTGTTCGATTTGAACAGCTCGGTTCGAGAGGCGACGACCGGATTTGAACCGGTGCATAAGGGTTTTGCAGACCCTCGCCTTACCACTTGGCTACGTCGCCAGATTGAGGGTAAGTCGCTGCGATGAAATCATAGCACTTTTAAGGATGGTTGACAAGATGAATCCTGCGCGATCCTGCGCCTGCGCGCGGTCGGACGCATCCAAGAGCAACGAACGGCTGGCAAGACTTACTCAGCGTCCGTATCGATGTTGAACAGTGCTGCCACCGGAACCGCGAACGCCGGGAACAGCGGCGTTTCGATGGACTCGTCGAGGGCATAAACGCGCCATTCGTCCGCATCGTGGCGGATTTGCGTCACGCTCCGGCGATGTGGATAGACCAACCAGACTTCTTCCGCGCCCGCGCGCAGATATTCGGTCACTTTCGTGAATACGACCGTATTACTTTGACCGGGCGAGATCACCTCGACCGCCAGATCAGGCGCACCGACAAAATCGCCGTTGAGATCGTAACCTTTCGGAATCTGCGCGGCACGGATGAACGAAAAATCGGGATAGCGGCGCATAATCACTTTTTTGCGCGTGCCGATCAGAATATAACCGAGTCCGGCGGTGTGAACCCGTCCGAGTTGGTTGGCGATCACATATGGACGGATAAACAAAAATGCGTTCTCAATGATGTACTGATGTAAATAGGTCATGTTCCGCATCACCTCAATCGGCTGTCCGTCGGTCACTTCGATTCGCACACCATGCTTGTCCGCGCTGTCGAGCGCCCCTTCGAGAGCGAACAAATCGTCTTGCGACAGATCGACTGCCTGATCCATTTCGGGTGCGAGGGTTGACTCGCTAGGGAGCGTCATTGCGCTATTCTCCAGACTCTTCATGACCCAATTATACCATCGATAGGGGCTGCAATTCGCCGTTGTCCGCGCCCGCCAAGTCTGTCGCATC
>Ga0163144_10008436_pt1 | contig 22311 bp, 21 predicted proteins | sample OliLak19BULKMAT1_FD_123175 | JGI IMG/M metagenome (GOLD analysis project Ga0163144, IMG submission 123175) | Freshwater microbial mat bacterial communities from Lake Vanda, McMurdo Dry Valleys, Antarctica - Oligotrophic Lake LV.19.BULKMAT1 | ecosystem: Environmental > Aquatic > Freshwater >... | reverse complement strand
TGTGGCGCTCACAGCAGATCAGATCGACGAAATCGTTGCGCGGGCGGTTTCCGAAACAGGAGCCAACTCGAAGGCGGACATGGGCAAAGCCATGAAGCGCGCACAGGAAATCGCCGAAGGCCGTGCGGATGGGAAGCTCCTTTCCGCGGCGGTGATGAAGTCGCTTTCGTAAGCTGGGATTCGGCCTACCCCCGAGCTAACTCGATCTGAGGATTCAACCGCGAATGGACGCGAATTAGCGCGAATCAATGTCTGTATTTGATACGTTTCACCCCGATGAAGAGGCTTTATCGTCGGCTATTCCCTCCATTTCATCCTGTTTTCTAGGAAAACTTGCGGCAATTTGCGTTCATTCGCGGTTGTAAGCTTATGAATTCTTCCCTCAAAGGTGTTATCCCTTTCACGGTTGCCCATTCCCTAAGCTGTGCTAACCATCACCACGAATGTTCGAAGTCAGGCAGAAACCGGAAATGGTTGAGCGCGCCCTTGTGGTGCGCTTCTATTTCAATGATCACGAGGCGGATGAATCCGCTTCGCTCCTTGTCGAGCTCGGCGAGCTCGTCTCCACACTCGGCATCGAGGTGGTCGAATCCGTCCTTTCCAAACCCCGGGAGATGAAGAAAAAATTCCTCTGTGGAACCGGCAAGGCGGCGGAGATCGTGGCGCTCGCCAAGGCACATGAATGCGATGTGATCGTTTTCGACAACAACTTCGCCCCCTCCCAGCAGCGGGAGTGGGAAAGGCTCTCCGACCTCTGCGTGATCGACCGCGAGGAGGTGATCCTGGATATTTTCGCGAAGCGGGCGCAATCCCGCGAGGCACGCCTTCAAGTGGAGCTCGCCCGCATGCAATACGCCCTTCCCCGCCTCGCACGGATGTGGGGACACCTTGACCGCGAAGGCGGTGGCGGCGGATCCGGTGGTGGTGGCGGCGGTGCGGAACGCGGCATGGGCGAGAAACAGATCGAGATCGACCGGCGCCTCGCCCACCTCAGCATCGACCGCTGCAAGAGGGAGCTTGAAATCGTCCGGAAACAAAGGAAAACCCAGCGCAAGGAACGCGAAAAGATGGATACTCCGCATGGCTCCATCGTCGGCTATACGAATGCGGGAAAATCCACCCTGCTCAATATCCTCTCCGGCTCAGATGTGATGGCGAAGGACATGCTCTTCGCAACCCTTGATACCACGACCCGCCGCATCGAACTCCCCGATGGCCAGCCGCTGCTGATCACCGATACGGTCGGTTTCGTCCGCAACCTTCCGCACCGCCTCGTCGAGGCTTTCAAGGCCACCCTTGAGGAATCCGTCCTCTCCGATTTCCTGATCCATGTCCTCGATGCCACGGCACCTGAGATCGAGCGGTTCCAGGCCACCACCCTGAAAGTGCTCGAAGAGCTTGGCGCGGTGGACAAGCCCATCATCACTTGCCTGAACAAGATCGATGCCGTCTGCGATCCCGATACGCTAGCATTCCTTGACTATACTTTCCCGGATGCGATCCGCATCTCCTCCCTAACCGGGGAGGGCCTGCCGGAACTCCTCAAAGCGTGTTCCCATGTCCTCGCCGATCGCGTCTCGCGCTGCCATTACCGCATCCCACAAAAGCGCGGCGACCTGCTCAACCTGCTCCACAAGGATGCGAAAGTCCTTTCCACCGAATACGATCAGAACGACATCCTGGTTCGCGCCGTCGTCCCGGCGGATATTGCGGGGAGACTTGAGGATTTCCTCGTAACCGCCTGAATCGTTCCGTTTATTCATCCGTCCCAATCGTCACCATGAGATATCTCCCATTCATTCTGCTTCCATTCTTTTTTGCCACGGCATTTTCCCAGGTTCCCGCAGACGAACGTCCGGTCCTGAAAGCCCTTCCCCTTGATTTCGAGGAAACTGCACCACCTGCTGAGGAGCAAATCCCCCCGGCAGACGCGGCACTGGTTTCTCCCGATGCATCCACTCCTGCACCTGCACCCGCTCCGGCAGCCCCCGAACCCTCAGCGGTTCCGTTAGAGTCCGCACCTGTCGCGGAACCCTCTCCCATCGACATGAAACCCACGGGTGACGATGCCGTCCGCCTCCAGATCTTTCTCGACCAATCGAACTTCGGCCCCGGGATCATCGACGGGAAAATCGGCCAGTTTTCCGTACTCGCCGTGCAGTCGTGGAACGAACTCCACGGCCATCCGCTCGACAGTTGGACGGAGGTCAACATAGCCGCCCGCAAAGCTGTCCCAAACCCCTTCGCAACCGCCATCGTCCCGGAAGTCTCCGGGAAATGGGTCAACACCAACCTTTCCTACAAGAAAGCGGCGCAGACGAAAGCCAAGCAGATGTCCTACCGCTCCGTCGGCGAGTTCATGTCGGAGCGCTACCACACCGACGTCCCGTATCTCATCGCCCTGAATTCCTCCCCGAAAATTTACGGCCTCAAGACGCGCGACACCATCATTGTCCCAAACGTTTCCGCATTCCAAATTGAGAATCTCACCGGCGCGGCCTTCAAGGAGGACGAAGCACTCAGCCAGCGCCACGCCGTGGTGGATACAAAACTCAACCAGGTGCGCATCTACGAGGCAAACCTCCGCGCCCTTGTCATCGCCGATCCGGAGGCACCGGCCAGGGTCGCCAACCAGAGCCTCATCGCCGTATTCCCGATCACACCCGGGAAACCCCAGTTCATCCGCTACGGGAAATGGAAAATGCAAAACGCCGTCGAACTCCCTGTCTGGCGCTACGACCAGCAGCTTCTCGACACCGGCAAGCGGTCCAACAACTCCCTCAACATCCCCGGCGGCCCCAACAACCCCGTCGGCGTTCTCTGGTGCGGCCTCAGCAAGCCCGGCATCGGCATGCATGGCACCTCCGATCCGGAAACCATAGGCCGCTCCCGCTCCTCCGGTTGCATCCGCCTCGCAAACTGGGACATCGTCCGCATTCCCGCACTCCTCCGCCCGGGTTGCAGCGTCGAGATCAGGTGAACTTTCAACACTCAAAATTCAACTCTCAAGGAAGAATCCTGGATCGACCCCATTGCCGATTCTCCAGCTTCTTCCTTGAGAGTTGAATTTTAAAAGTTTCCAGCATGCGCTCTTTCACAAAATTCTCGCTCCGCTTCGCCGCATACCTGCTTGTGCTCGGTTATCTCGCAGGCGATCTCTTCGTCTTCAACGGCCCGCTCAACAGGCGCCTCCAGGCGCGCGATCCCAACAGCGCCGAATCCATCGCGGAGGCGAAGGCGAACGGGGTTGTCGCACGGGTTTTCAACCACCACATCACCCGCAGCCAGCTCGACTACGCGATCCATGAGCGGCTTTGGCTTGAGGGAAAGGAACTTTCCAAACTCAGTCCCGATGACAGGAAACTCGTCACCTACGCCGCCCTCGGGGAACTCATCGACCACGAACTCATCCGTGTAAAAGCGAAGGTGAACACCAATGAACTGCCCGTCTCCGATGCGGAAATCGACGAACGGATCAAACGCTTCGCCTCAAGATTCGAGACGAAAAGCCACTTGGAATCCGCGATGAAATCCATGGGTATCCCGGATGAAACAGCGCTCCGGCACCGCATCGCCGCCCGCATCCAGCAGGAACGGTATGTGGCGATGAGGGTGGATCCCCTCGTCAAGGTCTCGGAAGAGGAGATCGTGGAATTCCATGAAAGCCACAAACAGGATCTCGTCATCCCGGAGCGGATCCGCGCCAGCCACATTTTCATATCCACACTCGGCAAGCCATCCGAAGAGGCGAAAGCGATCCTCGCCGGCGCCCTGGCTGACCTGACGGACAAGAAAAAGGATTTCGCCACCCTCGCGAAGGAACTCTCCGATGACTCCGCGACGAAAGGCAAGGCCGGCGACCTCGGCTGGATGAGCCGCGCCCGCCTGCCCGTGGATTTCGCCGCATCCGTCTTCCCACTCCCCAAGGACTCCCCCACCCAGATCCGCACCAAGCTCGGCTGGCATATTGTGACTGTGACAGATCGCAAAGCCGCAAAGCCGCGCAGCCTCGACGATTCAAGGGAGGAAATCACAGCGGCTCTGGCAACCACCAAACGCCACCAGGCGGTCACGGATTTCCGGACAGCGCTGCGCCGTTTCGAGACGGAAAAGATCGACATCTTCCACGATCAGCTTGCACCATAGCGGGCGGAATCAAACCCATGAACCGATCCCTGCTCATCCTCGCCCTTGTCTTTCCGGCGTGTGCGCCTGTCACCAGCGAGCCTCCGAACCTTTCCGATCTCAAAAAGGAAGTGGCGACCTACGCGGAAAGCGAAGCCTACCAGCGGGATCTGGCATCCTCGGTTTCATCCGCAAAGCTCTTCCTCGAACGCCGCGCCACCTCCGGAAAGCCGAATCTTGCCGTCGTGTTCGATATCGACGAGACCGTCCTGTCCAACCTCCCGCACATGAAATCCGCCGATTGGGGCTATCAGCCGGGACGCTGGGATGAATGGGTCGCAGAGGCCGATGCACCTGCCATCACCCCGGCCCGTGACATTTACGCTTCTGCGATGGCACTGGGATACAAGGTTGTTTTCCTTTCGGGGCGCACTGAGTTCACTCGCTCCGCCACCGCCCTGAATCTCCGCCGCCAGGGCATGGGGAAATACGACCGCCTGATACTCCGCCCCGCACCAAAAACAAGATTCCCATCAGAACCCGCAGTGGATTTCAAAACGCGCGTCCGGAAAAACCTGACGGGAGAGGGATACACCATCGTCGCCAGCTTCGGGGATCAGGACAGCGACCTCAAAGGCGGCTACGCGGAGCGCACCTACAAGCTCCCGAACCCGTTTTACAGGATCCCCTAGGTCGCCGCCTGTTCCCGCTTGAAATCCCGGTGATATGATCCGAGCCTCATCCGATGAATATCATAGTCCTCGACGGACACACGCTCAATCCCGGCGACAACCCCTGGACACCCATCGAACGGCTCGGCGATCTAACAGTCTATGACCGCACCCCTCCCGACCTCATCGTGGAGCGCACCAGGGAAGCCGATATCATCCTCACCAACAAGTGCCCGCTCAACGCGGAAACGCTCGCCCAGCTCCCGAAGCTGAAATTCATTTCCGTCCTCGCCACCGGCTACAACATCATTGACACCGCCTACACAAAGGAGCACGGCATCCCGGTTTCGAACGTCCCGGTTTACAGCACCGACGCAGTGGCCGAATTCGTATTCTCCCTCATCCTTGATTTCTACAAACGCCCCGCCTTCCATAGCGAACTCGCCAAGGAAGGGGCCTGGGAAAGCTCCCCGGACTTCTGCTTCTGGGAAAACCCCCATTTCAGGGAACTCGCGGGAAAAACCCTCGGGATCATCGGCTTCGGCCGCATCGGCCAACGCGTTGGCGAACTCGGCGCCGCGTTCCGGATGAACATCCTTGGGCACTCACGCTCACGCTCCGCCGAAACACCATACCCTTTCGAATGGGCATCCGTAGATGAAATCCTGGAGCGTTCGGACATCATCTCCCTCCACTGCCCCCTGACCCCGGAAACACATGGAATGATATCCGAAGCATCCATCGGAAAAATGAAACCCACCGCTTTCCTCGTCAACACCGCCCGCGGCTCCTTGGTCGATGAACAGGCGCTCACCGAGGCCCTGAACTCTGACCGCATCGCCGGTGCCGCCTGCGACGTCGTATCAGCCGAACCGATCCTCCCCGGCAACCCCCTCCTCCGCGCAAAGATCCTAACCCTCACCCCCCACATCGCCTGGGCCGCATCCGAAGCCCGGGAACGGCTGATGAACATCACTGCTGAGAATATCAGATATTTCCAGGCCGGAGAACCAATTCATTTGGTAGGAAATCCTTGATGGAATATGCAGAAAAGAATAGCTTTTCGGATGAAAACAGATCGTAATCCGTTGATTATGTATGCTTTGCAGGATTTCCCAGGCCGTGTGAGGAAGATGGTAAAATTCATGCGAATTTTTCATTGCATCTATTATGAATCCGGATTATGCGGTGACCGCCCCACGGGCATTCAAACCATGAAGAAACACACACGGAAATTCAGATCTGCGCTGATCGCCCTTGTCGGCCTCGCCTTCGTCCCGAGCTGCGCCAGCACCGGAAACGCGAATTCCTTCGCCCTTTCCAAGCTCCAGAAGGAAGAATACCAGGTCAAATCCGTCCAGCAGGGAAAAGCCTCATGGTATTCGATCAAAACCAATTACGGCACAAAGACGGCGAGCGGCCAACGCCTGAGCAACACGGCTCCCACCGCCGCCCACAAGACCCTCCCCATGGGCACCAAGGTTCGTGTTATCAACATGGCTAACAACAAATCCGAAGTGGTCACCATCAATGACCGCGGGCCCTACATCAAGGGACGCATCATCGATGTCACCATTGGCACCGCCGAAAAACTCGGATTCGTGAAATCCGGTGTTGTTGCAGTCAAGGTCGAAGTCCTCGACAAGGCCGAACAGCCTTGATTTCGGGGAATCTGACCCATGGAAGGAAAAAAGTACCCCGGCTTGGATTCGAACCAAGGACCAAAAGATTAAGAGTCTTCTGCTCTACCAACTGAGCTACCGAGGCGTTGGGTGGAGGGAATCTCCGTGCTGCCAGGACGCTTGGCAACCAAATTCCTCGGAAGAAGGGACTTCCGGAAGACAGTTCAACTGGTCTTCCCTTGCATGGAGTCGCGCATCACCTTGATCAGCTCCGCATCCTCGGCGCGCTCCAGCCTTTGGAAAGCGTCGATCAGGTTGTTGAGGAGCCGCAGCAGTATCGTTCCCAGGCCCGCACTTCCCTGAAGCGCCTGGCGCTGCTCCCGGTTGAGGTCGTTGTGGGGATCGGTTAGGACTTCCTGGGAATGGATGCGTCCGCCATCGAAGCAATCCACGATCAGCGGGTAGCCGTCCTCCTGGATGCGGCAGAGGAAATGGCCGGGAAACGGGATGCCCTCGATCTCGAAGCCCAGCCTCAGTCCCGTCAGCATATAAATGGCAGCGAGTCCGATCGGGTTGGAGACACCCTCCGAAATGCACCATGCCAGGTCTGAGTTCCGCGGGTCGTAGTAATCCTTCCGGTTCGCCTTGAGCCGGCCTTGTTCGAAGAGGAACACGCGGAGGTCGTTCGGACTGCTGACCCCGCTTTCCTGGGCCTCTTCGGCAAGCAGGTCGAGGGCATCGGAAAGCGGCTGACGCAGCGAGATCCCGTCATGGAGGAAATCGGAAAGCAGCCGCAACTGGCTTTCGAAAAGCTCCCAGTCCCCGCCCAACGCCGCAGAACCGAAGCCCGGCGTGAGCCACTCCTCACGAAGAATGCGCCTGCGGGCCGGCAGCAGCAGGCCGGTGAGTATCCGCTTTTCGGGATCGTTCAGGCCACCGGCCATATCCGGCAGGATCTCGCTGATGTCCCCGCCGATTTCCGCAAGCCGATCCGTGACAACGGAGCGGACTTCCGGCGTATCGTCGTCCAACAGGCGCAGCAAGGCGGCGAGTTCCTTCGAATCGGGCGGGAGAGCGTTCATCGCGCAAGCAAACCGGGGTATCGCAGGAAAATGAAGCCCTATCCTTCCAAATCAGCGGATTCCCGGCGGGGAGTATCACCTTGACCTCATTCCGTCCTGCCCTAGAAATTGCCGCATTATGGCGATGAAAATACGGGCATCTGTCCTGATTGCGGCTCTTTCGCTTGCCTTCGGCGCACTTGCCGCAGCAGCACCGGATCGGGGTGAGGAAAGGATCTGGACAGGCACGAACGGATCGAGCTTCCGGGGCACCTATGTTGAGTCAATGGGACAGGGCGGAAAGATCCGCTTTTTCACAACCGCAGGAAAAATCGTCACTGTCGCCTTCGGGAATCTCAGTGAGGCGGATCAGAAGATCATCGAAGGGTTCGAGGGGAAACCCGCCGCCGGAGCGGCGGCGAAAAAAAGTGCCTTCGATCCGGATAAGTTCAAGGACTTGCCTGCCGCCGACAGGAATCTGATGCCCGAACGCAAGCCCGGGGACTTTGGGGGCAACGACGACGAATCGATGGTCGATGCACTATGGGTTTCGCTGTTATGGTGGAATTCGTTTGAGGTGATGCCGATCCCGAAAACAGGCGATTTCGACAAAAAAGCGGAGTGGCTGCACGAGGAACTCACGCGCCACATCGCACCGCGCGGTAGGAGCGCGGCCTCCGACCAAGAAACAAAGGAGGGTCTCGAGAAATATTTTTCAAGGCGGCTTGAGGATATCGGATCCTGCAAGGTGTCCACCATCGAAGAGGCAGTGAAACACGATTCGCTGCTCGTTGAGTTGGTGAAAAACGATCCGGTGATCCGTGCTTCGGGAGCCTTCATATGTCCGCTCATCCTTTCGAAACTGTCGAAGGGCAACGACATCGTGATCATCAGGCTGGGCATGACCTATGAGAACGGAAAGGATTACGTCGAGTGTGCCGCCATAGAGCATATCGCAGAGGATGGGGCTTTCAGCATGCACATGTATGGCAAGCGCCTGACTGGAAAGATGGCCGAGGTTCCCAAGGCAAAAGCCACCAAGCCCAGTTGGGATGACAAGCTTTACGAATTCGTGATTAACAATCGTGATTCCCTGCCAAAAAACTACGTAACAGAGGGCGCCCGTTTCTTCGCCTACAAGGATACCTCGGGCCTGGTTCTCAAGCCCTACGTTTACAAGACACCTGGCGAACCCGCACCGCTGCCCAAGGACTGATATCACTCCCTCCACCGGAAATGACCGGTCAGCGGAAAATCGCCGAGCCTGTTCTCCTCGCGGGTGCCGCCGCCGATGTTATGGATCACGTAAGGCAAGCCGTCCGCGTTTTTCCGATCACTGACAATCATGATGTGGGGAAGATGGGGAGGAACCATGCAGGTCACGATATCGCCGGGCATGAATTTCAGCCCGTCACCCGCGTCAGGGTTGGGGATTTTCGTATGCTTCCTGCCGAAGAAAGTCATGAGGTTGGGGACGCGGCGGTGATCGATGTTTTTATCCGGACGCTTCAAGCCCCAATTCTTCGGGTAGTGCGCGAAATTCGCCTTCATGTCCTCGTGGACGAGCTTTTGCAGATCCTGCCCCATACCGTCGCGCAATGCGCGGATCACGACATCCGTGCAAACACCCTTTTCACGGGGAACATCTCCGCCGGGATAATCCATCGCGGTGTATGCGGGATCGTAGGTAAGGGTCACGCCAATCTGCTTCCTCGCGGCTTCGACAATCTTCCCCCCGGTTCCCGCAGTGGCCTGCATCCCTTGAAGAACGACAAAGGCACAGACGATCCCGAGCAGCTTGAAATATCCCATGACTGATTGATACGCGCGATAAGCCCAGCCCTTTCCACAAGATGAAATACAATCCCTCTTCTCCGTGCCTCCCCTCTGCCTCCGTGCCTCATTTTTAAAAAGCCCGCCACCAGACGCGCTTGATTTTCACCCACGCCCCGTATGATGCTGCCCGCGGCATTTTGAAAACCAACATCCCCAATCCCATCTCCCCCCCACCATCGCCCCATCCGGCCTTGGGCGTGGATTACGGCGACGCGCGCATCGGCATCGCGGCGACGGATGACTTCGGGATCATGGCGCATCCGGTCGAAACTGTTCCTGCGGGAGGAAGAGATCCGCTGGGGAGGATTGCGGAGATCGCCGCCATGCGGAAAATCCGGACGATTGTGGTAGGTTTGCCGCTGCGGCTAGATGGCAGCGAGGGCGACTCGGCGAAGAAGGTGAGGAAATTTTCCATAGGACTCTCCGCCGCGCTACCGGGCATCCCCATGGTTTTTGTGGACGAAACCTACACCACAGCCGACGCCTCTGAAAAACTCCGCGAGGCAGGACGCAAGGCGCACCGGCAAAAGCACATCATCGACCAGGCCGCCGCCGTGGAAATCCTCAACCGCTGGATGGGAGAAATATCATGAGGCTAAAGCTCACCATCGCCTACGATGGCCGCCCTTTCCTCGGCTGGCAGACGCAGCCAGGTGGCAACACTGTCCAGGATCTCCTCCACGAAGCGCTGGAAGCCGTCGCGAAACAACCCCTCCGCCTCCACGGATCGGGCCGCACCGACACCGGCGTCCATGCCCTCGGCCAGGTTGCCCATTTCGACGCCCCCGATGGCACTTCCATGAATCCCTACAACTGGGTGCCTGCGCTCAATACCAAGCTCCCCGCGACCATTCGCGTGATGGAATGCGAAGAGGCCGCGCCGGATTTTCACGCCCGCTTCTCAGCCACCGGAAAACAATATCTCTACGACATCTGCACCGACCCGGTGCTGCCTCCGCTCAAGGCCGGACTCGCATGGCACCTGCCCCGTCTCCTGGATGCGGATGTCTTGCGACAGGCGCTCGGCCTTTTTGTAGGAAAACACGACTTCCACGCCTTCGCCGCCTACCGGGGCAACGAGCAGGAGGATACCGACTACACCCGCACCATTCATTCCGCAGACCTCGACATGTTGCCCGACGGATACCGGATGTCATTTCACGGCGACGGCTTCCTTTACAAGATGGTCCGGATGCTCTCCGGCTCCGCGATCAAGGCCGCGCAAGGCAGGCTGCGTATTGACGATCTCGCCGCCTTCCTTGACCAACCGGACGGCATGCCCCATGGCAAAGCCCCTCTCTGCGCATCCGCCGACGGGCTGTATCTGGAAAAGGTCTTTTATTGAGCGCGGATTTAAAATCCCCCTGCTTGCACTCCGCCATTATCCGAACCCGCCATAGCAACAGGTAACCGCGATCCAGGCGGCGAAGCCACCGGATTTTTTCCTACCATCGTGTGGAGCAGGTTTTTCCCAAAATGAGCTTGCCAAGTTCGATACACTGCCACTACGTTGCCGCCCCGCCGCCTGAAAACGGCATTTACCAAATGCGAAGATAGCTCAGTTGGTAGAGCAGTTGGCTTTTAACCAATTGGTCCTGGGTTCGAGTCCCAGTCTTCGTACTTCCCACCACCCAGGGAAATTCCACTCGGCACGGTTTCGCCGGTGATTTTCAGCCCACCAGTCGGGACGGAACCCACTCCTGTCACGCGTAGCTTGACCTAAGTTTCCCAAGACGCCTTTTCGCTCGGAAATTTTCACCGAAACCGCGCAGCGCATCCCGCTTGGTAGGATAAGACATCATTCATTCCTATCGATGATCTCCATCTTGCCGGTTCGCCCATCTCCCGCACACATCTCCCGCAGCTCTGGCCTCCGTAATTTTCCCAGCCCCGTCCTCGGAAACTCCGCCACCACGCACCACCGCGTTATCCTCTCGGGTCCCGGAGCACGGCTGTTGTAATCATCCACAGTGGCCGGTAGCCCTGCACCCTCGAACACCGCCACCAGGGTATGTTCCTTCCTGCCATCCTGCACGGCCACAACCGCCACATCTTCCGCGCGCCCACCGCAAAGTTCCATGAGCCGTCTTTCCACCGCCTCCACATCCACCAGCTCCCCTAACACTTTCACCATCGAGTCCGCCCTGCCAAGCGGCCGTATCGTCCTGCCTGAAACTTCCGCCCTGTCACTCGTCTTGAACCACTTGCCCTTCCTACGGAGTTGCGCCTCTCCGTCCACCATCCATGTGAAAAGGGCATCCCCTTTCAGGCGGAGCAGCCCCTCCGCGGTCTCCTCCGCATCCCAGATCGGCAGGAGTTCCAACGGGCAATCCGCAAACGGCTTGCCCAGCCCCTCCATCCTCTGAGTCGCAACCTGCGAGCCGGCCTCGGTCAACCCATAGCTGGCGAGCACCGGCCAGCCCGCGTCCCGCGCCGCCTGCCCTGCCGCATCAGCCAGCTTCCCTCCTCCAACCACCACCGCCCGCAGCGATGGAAGCCCTGCCAGCCCCGCCGCCAGAAAATCATGCACCTGTGTCGGCACCAGCGAGACATGACTCACCCCTTCACCCGCCACCCACTCCGCGAAACGCCGCGCATCCCATTTCCCTCCGAAAACCGCCAGCCCGCAGTCCGCCGCATATGCCCGCGCCGCAACACCGAAACCACCGACATGGCTCATAGGCAGAGCCAGCCCCCACACGGAATCCGCATGAACATCGAGCCACGAGTTCACCGCCCGCGCGGATAGCAGCAGCGCGCCCTTGGTCAGGACAATCCGCTTCCCCTCCCCGGTGCTTCCGGATGTCTGGAACACCACACTGCCATCCGGGTCATCCCAGAAATCCGCCGATCTAACCGTTTCCGCATCCAGCATAGCTTCAGATCAAAGTTTCACCCACGCCAGCGCCGCCAACTGTTCATCAAAACCCAGCCCCGTCCCGCCCGGAACCGTGAACCCCGGCTTCCATTCCCCCAGCAATTCCGTGAACGCGTCTGTCTCAAAAAGATGGTGCGTCTGCAATCCGCAGGTCTTCACCAGCCCAGGGAAAAGCAGCTCCGTCCGCGCCGCCTCCCACGCAGCAAAAGCCTGCCCCAGCGGATGATCCATGTAGCTTGTCACCACCACCGCCTGGCCGTTCATCGCCGCCGCCTCGCCCAGCAGAAACGGCTCGTCCACCGCAGGCTTGATCACCGTCACCTGCGCCGCCTTGCGGTGCGGCCCGGACTCGCGGTCCACCGCCAGCGGCACCCGGTGCTTTTTCCAAAGACCCTCCCAGGCACTCTCGGAAAAGGGGCAGATGTCCTCGATGAAATCCAGCGCCTTACGCGTCCCGGCCGAAAGACCTGTTAGAAATCCGTCCGCCGTCCCCGGATCGAGCGATTCATTGAAGTCCAGCCGCCACCGCAGCGAGGGATGTTCCGCCACCATCGCCTCAAGGAAAACGGTCTCCGCAGCAAGATCCCGACCGGCCTTCATTTTCACCGTTCCGAAACCTGCCTCCACCACCGCTGAGAGTTCCGCCGCATCCGCCTTTAGGAGGGTTCCATGGCTGGGCGGCACCTCCATTTCCTCGAACAGCGATTCCTCCGCCCTCCGCGCCGCATCGTCATACTCCGCACAACGCATCGCCCGCCTCACGATGGGCCAGAACCGCCTACCTTTGAGATCCTCCAGGCATTTCTCCAACGGTGGATCGCCCAGCTCCGGCCACGGGTGGATACAGCCGTATCCCTCCCCCACGCGGAGCAGCACACCCACGAATTCCCGCCTCGCGGAAACCGCATTCAGGAAGCCCCGCGACCTCAGCCGGTAAGGTGAGATCCAGATATCTTTCCGTTCGAGAAATTCCATGGGATTTCAGGATTTATCCAACCAGCTCCCGGGCAATTCCCATCCACTCCTCCTCCAAGGAAAGGCCCTTTTGCGGCAGCTCCCGCCCCGCACGGGAATACCAATATCCGGCGTTCCCAACATCCCCTTCCTGCCGGTGCAGCCAGGCATGGATCCACGAACCCGCCACCCCCGGCACGTCCTGGCAAAGGTCGTGCGCAGCGTCCCACTCCCCCGCCCGCGCATACCAAAGCGCCTTCGCCTGAATGGAAATCCCCTCGGGCGGAGCATCATCATTTCCGGCGGAGCTTGCGAGTTCGTCTGCGTTCATCATCTCTACCCCAAGCCAACCCCAGCACCGCCGAACCCGCAAAGCATTTCTCAGGTATCATAATCCTGACACCTGACACCTAAATCCTGCATCTGGAGTCTTCCCCCTTGCGCTCCCGCCTCTCCTGCGCTCCCATGGAAGCATGAAAATCCCCGTCATCGCCTTCACTGTCCTTGCCATCTCTGGCACTGCCCGCGCAGATCTCCCCATGTTGAAGGAACAGCCTTGGCTCGGATCCTTCATCGCTTTCAAAGACCGGGACGCACGCTTCCTCCTGAGTTCAAAAGGCAACGCAATGTTCGAACCCCTCAAGCGGGACGGCAGCCCCATCGCCGTCACCAACCCCATCACCGTGAAATTCGATATCTTCGAGACACTCCCAGACGGCAAGACCGTGCGCAAGAAAATCGACGACGACGCCTTCACCAGCGACAGCCCCGCCACCCTCGATCCCGAGAAGCCTGTCACCATCCAGGGAACAGTCACCGGCGGTGCCAAATTCGAGATCACAGTCAGCGAGGACAAGGGCGCGATTTCCCTTTCCGGGCGCATCACCGACAAGGGTTCGCTCACCAACCCCCTCCATCTCGCCATCTCCATCGACTTCCTTCCCTACAAATTCATCGGCGTCGAAAGCGACGAACAGCAAAAAGCCTTCGAGAAAAGGGCAAAGCGCGACGAGATCAAACTCGAACTCCCCGGCCGGCAGAGCTTGAGCCTCGATTTCCTCGATGCCATGAACCCAGCCGAGAAAGCCAAGGACGGATTCTCCACCGCCGAGATCCGCACCGAGGGATACGGTGGACTGCGTTGGAATCTCACCGCCTCGCCAAAGTCCACCCTCCGCTTCGAGGACAAGAAAGAGCGCCCCCTCTGGAACGGCTTTTCCATCACTTGGACTCTCAACGAAGGAGCCGACCCCACAGCAGAGAAATTCACCATCAGCCACAAGTGACGCCCGCATGGCGGCAGGCCGCATATTTTCCCGGAATCAAAGTCGCCCACCCTTGCTCGCCGCTTTATCCCAGGGTTACTACATTAGGAAAAGAGAACCACTTTCTCAGCCAGTTTTTCCTAGTGTAGGAGCCCTACGCTTGGCCCGGAGACAAATCCCTTTCCTTGCAGGCTGTTCTGCGCTATTGAAAAGGCGATGAGTTTCCTAACCCGCCTCCTGCTTGCCCTCTGCGTCTTCGCAGGGATGGCGAATGGCATGGTGCATAAGGGGGTTCACGATTCGCACGATGAGTGCGCGGCGCAGCACTCCCATGACCATGGCGGCACGCAGGATGCCCCTGATGATGGCGACAGCAAGGACGCTCCGCACCATCACGATTGCTGCCACTTCCCGAGTGCCGATTTTGCGCGGGACAGGGTTTCCGCAATGGCCTCTTTCCAGCCCATCCTTGTGGGGATCACTGCGGATGATTCGCTGATTCCGGACGAACCTGTGTTCGCGCTGGACAAGCCGCCGCTGATCTGAGGACGCCGCCCTCCCCGGAGGGTTTCTGGCCGCGTGCGGATTTCCGCATGCACCTCCCTGTTCCCGCACGGTGCGACCGCACCCATCTGTGGGCACACGTTCAAAAAGATCAAATACGACGCTTATCCATGAAATCAATTTCAACTGCTATAACTGCAATCCTTCTTTCCGGCATTCCGCACCTGGTTGCGCAACCTGCGGAGATCCTCACCTACGAGTCCATCCCTGCGCGCATACGCAACGGCAATCCGGATCTTGCGGCGGCTCGCCATCGCATCGGCGAGGCGCTAGGTCGGCTCAAGCAAAGCGGCCGACTTTCCAACCCGACTCTTGAGGCCGGACTCTCGCACAATCTCCAGAGCGCGGAAGGCGGGCTTGAGATCGGCATTTCCCAGAAATTCCCGCTCACAAACCGGCTGGCGCTGGAGAAGGAGATCGGCATGGCGGAGGTGGAGGCGGCGGAGGCGGAGGTGAAAGATGTGGAGCGGGTGCTGGCGGCGGAGGCGCGTGCGGAGTTCGTGAAAACTATGGCGGCGAGGGAGCGGCGGGCGCTCCTCGGGAAGCAGAAGGCGTTTGCGGACGAGCTGGCTTCCTTCGTCTCGGATGCATCCGGGCGCGGCGAACTGTCCGCTCTCGATGCGGCGCAGGCGCGGCTCGCGGCGTTGCGGATGACGACAGAGGAAAGGACATTGGAGGCGGAAGAGACCGCTTCGCTGGGAAGGCTGAGGCCGCTGGTCGGGATCGCGGCGGGTGCGGCGGTGAGCCTTGCCGGGCAGGTGCCGCCGGTGGACTTGCCGGGGATCGCGGCGGTGGAGAGGCCGGATCTCGATGCGAAGAAGGCGGAGCTGAAAGCGGCGGGAACCGGGATCGCACTGGAGCAGGCGCGGCGGCGGGATGACATCGAGGCATCGGTTTTCGCCGCCGGCGAGCGCACCGAGGACGCGCCGGAGGGGCTGGAAAACGAGGGCATCATCGGACTGAAACTGAGCATCCCCCTGCCCTTCTGGAACGACAACCAGGGCGCGATCGACGAAGCCACGGCCCGCCGCGAGCGCAAGCGGGAAGAGATCAACTCCCTTGTCCGCGAGATCAACCACACGGGCGACACGGAGCGCACCGAGATGCGGCAGTGGGCGGCTCTCGTTTCCGAAATCGACGACACCCTGCTCCCGCTCGCCAAGGAGCAGACGGATCTGCTGGAGGACGCCTACCGCAAGGGCCAGGGCGAACTCCAGGCGGTGCTCCGCTCCCGTGAGCAGACGCTCGAACTGCTTGCATCAAAGATTGACGCCACGCGCGAGTTCCGCCTCGCCCGCATCCGTTACCAAGCCGCGACCGGCCAACCCTGAACCAACTTTCCCATGAAACACATCATCACATCCCTTTTCCTAACAGCAGCCATCCACGCCGCACAGACCGATACGATCGTGCTGGACGAGACCGGCGAGAAGAACCTCCGCATCGAGACGGCTGCGGTGGAAGAAAGCGATTTTGAGGAAACCTTCTTCTCCCTCGGCCACATCGAAGCGCTGCCGGAAAACACCGCCGCCGTCAGCAGCCGCATCCCGGGCAGGGTGGTCGGCATTTCCGCGAACCCCGGCGACATTGTCAGCAAAGGTGCGGAAGTGGCGCGCATCGAGAGCCGCCAGCCGGGCGATCCGCCGCCGGTCATTTCCCTTGAGGCGCCTATTGGCGGGCTTGTCACTGAGCGCATGATACGCCTCGGCGATCCGGTCACGGCGGACACGGCGCTGATGGAGATCACGGATCTGGGCGAGGTCTATGCGGTGGCAAAAATTCCGGAGCACTTGGCCGGGAAGATAGGCAAAGGCAGCAAGGCCCACATCCGAGTGATCGCGCTGCCGGACGAGGATTTCGAGGGGGAAATGATCCGCTTTGGCACCAGTGCGGACGAGGAAAGCGGCACCATCGATGCGGTGTTCCTGCTGCCGAATGCGGAGAAACGCCTGCGCAGCGGGATGCGGGCGGAGTTTTCCATCGTCCTCAGCCAGCGGCCCGGGGTGATGACCGTCCCACGCTCCGCCCTTCAGGGGGAGGCGGCTCGACGTTTCGTTTACGTCAAGGACTTCGACCTGCCGCACGCCTACGTGAAAGCGGCGGTGATCGTCGGTGCAATGAATGACAGGCAGGTGGAGATCGCAAGCGGCCTTTTCCCCGGCGACGAAGTGGTGACGCGCGGCGCGTATTCGCTCTCCTTCGCGGGAGCCGGCAGCACCGTCTCGCTGAAAGATGCGCTCGATGCGGCGCACGGCCACGAGCACGCGGCCGACGGCTCCGAACTCACGCCCGAGAAGCAAAAGGAAATGGAGAAAGCCAAGGCCGCCGGGCAAGGCCATGACCATGCGGAGGAGGAAGAACACGGCCACACCAGCCCGCTGTGGATATATTCCACGATCTTCCTCGCCCTGCTGCTCATCGCCTCGGTCTTCGGACGGAAAACTCAATCGGGGAATGAGTGATAAACCACCTTTAACATCTTTCCGCATACAATGCTCAACAAACTAATCCAATGGTCGCTCGCCAACCGCGCGGTCGTGATCGCCATATCCATCCTTGTCATGGTGATGGGTCTGCGCACCGCCACGCAACTGCCCGTCGAGGTTCTGCCCGATCTCACGAAACCAACCGTCACCATTCTGATCGAAGCTCCCGGACTTTCCCCCGAGGAGGTGGAAACGCAAATCACCGTCCCGCTTGAGAACGCGCTGATGGGCGTCTCCGGCCTCACCCGGCTGCGTTCGAACTCCGATGTCGCCCTGTCCCTGATCTATGCGGAATTCGATTGGGACACGGATATCTATCACGCCCGGGTGCTGGTGCAGGAGCGCCTGCAGTCCGCGCGCGAGAACCTGCCGCCCGGCATTGAGCCTTTTATGACGCCGGTGGCCTCGCTGATGGGCGAGATCCTGCTCGTCGGCGTGCGCTCGACCGTGCCCGAGGGCAAGGAAGGCTACATGGCTCCCGAGGAGGTGCGCACGCTCGCCGACTGGACGATCAAGCCCCGGCTGCTGGCAATCAATGGGATCGCGGAAGTCCTCAACATGGGCGGCGGCATCCGCCAAATCGAGATCCAGCCTGATCCGAACCGGATGTATGCGCACAAGGTCAGCTTCGCGGAGCTGGAGGCGGCGGCGAAACAAGCGGCGAGCCGCAGCTCGGGAGGCTTCCTCAACACCGGGCCCACGGAGATCATGATCCGCAACCTCGCCATGACCGTGCAACCCGACGAGATCGCGCAGACGGTGGTGAAAAAAATCGACGACAGGCCCATCTCCATCGGCGATGTGGCGGATGTCGTGTGGGGCATCGAGCCGATGCGCGGCGACGCGACCATCAGCGTCGCGCCCGAGAAATCGCCGACCTACGGGGTGATCATGTCGATCACGAAATCCCCGGACGTTGACACCCGCAAGCTCACCGCAGACATCCAGGCCGCGCTCGATGATCTCGACCCCGCCCTGCCCGCCGGGGTGGAGACGACGACGCTTTTCCAGCAGAAGGATTTCATCGATCACGCGATCGGAAACCTAACCGAAGCGATCCGCGACGGGGCGATCATGGTGGTGATCGTGCTGTTCCTGTTCCTGCTGAACTTCCGCACGACCTTCATCACCCTGATGGCGATGCCGATGTCCTTCGCGGTGACGATGCTGGTCTTCTGGGCTTCCGGAATCAGCGTGAACTCGATGACCCTCGGCGGCCTGGCGGTGGCGATCGGGATGGTGGTGGACGATGCGATCGTGGACGTGGAGAACGTCTTCCGGCGGTTGCGGGAGAACGCGGCGCGTCCCGTGCCCTTGCCGAGGCTGCAGGTGATCGCCCGCGCATCCGGCGAGGTGCGCAACTCCATCCTCTACGCCACGGTGCTGATCATCCTCGTCTTCCTCCCGCTGCTCGGCTTGAGCGGAGTGGAGGGCAAGCTCTTCGCACCCATCGCCATTGCGACGATTGTTTCGATGATCGCCTCCTTCTTCGTATCCCTCACCGTCATCCCGGTGCTCTGTTCCTTCCTCCTAAATCCCAAGGGCGGCAAGGAACACAAGGACAGTCTCCTCGTGCTCGGGCTGAAATGGCTTTTGGAAAAAACCCTGCTCCGCGCTGCTCTCGCCCAGCCGGTGATGGTGCTGCTCGTCGCCTGCGCCTTGCTGGTCGCCGCGTTCTCGCTATATCCGATGATGAACAAGGATTTCCTGCCGAAATTCGAGGAGGAGACCGCACTCGTCGCGGCGACAGCGGCGCCCGGCACTTCGCTGGATGAAATGAACCGTATCTCCGATGTGATCGAGCAGCAGATCCTTTCCATCCCGGAGGTGCGAAAAGTCGGCAGGCGGCTCGGCAGGGCGGAGCGCGGCGACCATGTGGTGCCGGTTTCGACCGCAGAGTTCGATGTGGATTTTACGGAGGATGCAAAGGGAGGCCGGTCGCGGAAGGTGATCCTCGATGACATCGGGAAAAAGGTCAGGACCGTCCCCGGCATCTTCGCCGTCGTTGGTGGGCCGCTTGCGGACAGGATCGGCCACATGATGAGCGGGGTTTCCGCACCGGTGGCCGTGAAAGTCTTCGGGCCGGACCTGGACAAGATCCGTGAGATCGGGACGGAGGTGCAGAAGGTCGCACAGACGATCCCGGGCTTCGGGAACGCGAAGCTCGACCAGGCATCCACGATCCCGCAGCTCCGCATCGAGCCGGACCGCATCCGCGCCCTCGCCTACGGCGTAACGCCGGGACGGATCAACGACGAACTCTCCGCCCTGCTCGGCGGCCGCGAGGACGCGAAACTCTACGCGGGTCAGGTTGAGATCAATCTCGTCACCCGCCTGCCGCTGGAATGGCGGAATTCCCCGGAGAGGATTTCCGAAATCCCCATCCAGGTATCCGAGAAACAATGGGTGCCCCTCTCGCAGGTGGCCGACGTCCGCGAGGCGAAGGGGCCGAACGTGATTTTCCGCGAGAACAACCAGCGGAGGTTCGCGGTCGCGATCAAGCCGACGGTGCGCGACGTATCCAACCTCGCCGAACGGCTGGAGAAGGAGGTCGGTGAGAAAGTGAAGAAGCCGGAGGGCTATTTCATCACCTTCGAGGGCGAGTTCCAGGCGCAGAAAGAGGCGACGCGACGCATCCTAATCTACTCATCGGTGGTTTTCGTGGCGATCTTCATGATGCTATACGGCTATTTCAAAAGCGCCTCGCTGGCGCTGCAGGTGCTGGTCAACATCCCGCTCGCGCTGATGGGCGGGCTCGCGCTGACCCGGCTTATGGTGGACAACATTTCCATCGCCACCCTGGTCGGCTTCATCGCCGTCGGCGGGGTCGCGGCGCGGAACGGGATCATGATGATCTCCCACTACCTGCATCTCATGAAACATGAGGGCGAGGGATTCACCCGGGAAATGATCATCCGTGGCACCAAGGAACGGCTGGTGCCGGTGGTGATGACCGCACTCGCGGCCGGAATCGGCCTGATTCCGCTTGTCCTCGCCGCCGACCAACCCGGCAAGGAGATCCTCCATCCGGTCGCTGTCGTGATCGTCGGCGGCCTGATTTCCTCAACCTTCCTGGACATGGCCGTAACCCCGGCGATGTTCTGGCTGATCGGCAGAAAAGCCGCCGCCCGCGCCCTTGCCGAGGGATCCGAAGCATCCGTCTGAATATTTCCCGCAAACATGCATCAAACACACATCATGAAAATAACCAACGTAACACTGACCGCCATGGCCCTTCTCACGCCTTTCCTCTTCGCCGGGGAAAAAGACCATGAAGGCCACGACCACGACGACCACACCAAGGCCACCCACGACCACGTCGCGAACATCGCCGGCCCGAACGGCGGCAGGGTCTTCACCTCCACCGAGCCGCACTTTGAGTTCTTCGTAACAAAAGACCGCAAGATCCGCCTGACCTTCCTGGACAAGGACAACAAGCCGGCGCCTTCCGAGGGAGCCACCGCATCCGCGATCGGCGGCGAGCGCTCCGCCCCCACGAAGATGACCTTCGCGAAGGATGGGGACACCCTCATTTCCGACAAACCCCTTCCCGAGGGCAACAACGTGCCGCTCATCCTCCAGGTGAAAGCGGCAGCGGACGCCGACAACGTGACCGAAAAGCTCAACGTCAACCTCAGCGGGTGCCCGACCTGCAAACACCTCGAATACGCCTGCACCTGCGATCATTGAGAAATCAGGGCTTCCCCGGCTGGTGGATTTCATCTCTCACGGTGAGTCAAGTTGATTGCGAACCGCTTGGTCGGCCTCCCAATAGAGCCGCGCCATATCTAACTTGAGTGCAGCGGTGATCCTCAGGAAAGTCTTGAGTTTCGGGCTATGCGTCCCGTTCTCAAGAAACGCAATCGCGGAAGGACTCACTCCCGACATCCATGCGAGTTTGTTCACGGAAAGCTCTTGTTCCTTGCGGGCTTGGATCATTTTTGAAACCATTTGCTGGGCGATCAGATCCGGACGGTTTGAAGCCATCCCAAAAACCTAAAATGAGGCTTGTCGTGAAATCGCACACAGTTTACTGTGGATGGCGAGACGGAGCTATTCACTGCCGCTTCTCTGCATCTGCGACTGATCGAAAAGGCGCTCAGATGCTTCAGTTTGGATACATTTAAAAAACCGACAACCCCCTACTCGATCCGAAAAACTTTCACCGATTATGAAATTCTTATCCGTATCCCTCGTGCTCGCGGGCTTGATTCATCCTGCCGCAGGGGAGGAGAAGCTCGGCATGACGCCAGTGGTGGAAACCAAGTTGAAATGGGAGGTGGAGATTCCCGGGACTATCAGCGACGGGAAGCCCGGGACTCCGCCCACGCCGCCGGTCCTTCCGCATTTTTCGGTCAAACTTACGCGCACTTTCCAGAAGGATGTCGTTGAAGGTCCGCCGATGCCCGGCCTTCCAAACGTGGAGGGCAGGATTTCCGTGACCATCCGCAAGGTGATTGACCCCGGGTTGCCTGAACTTTCAAAACCGCTTCCGCCCCGGTCGCCTGATGACCCGGCGGTGCTGGCGCGGCTTGATGATTACCGCGAGAATTACCAGGGGACGCAGCTGGTTTTGGTTTCCGCCACGGTTTACGATCATTCGAGGACTTTTCTCCGCATCTATCCGAACGGCAGGGCGGAAGATGCGGTGACTTGCTGGAGCAATCTCGATTTCAACCTGTTTTCGGGGTGGGGTTCCTTCCGCGCCACCGGCCCGGATGGCGAGATCCGGGAATACCACCTCTTGATGGGTATAGGGAACGAGGATAGCGAACGCTCCGCAAAATTGGCGGGCGGGGAATACGAAGCCCCGCAAATCCCCCGGATGCGCGATGCCTCCCAAGGACCC
>Ga0163144_10008435_pt1 | contig 22314 bp, 20 predicted proteins | sample OliLak19BULKMAT1_FD_123175 | JGI IMG/M metagenome (GOLD analysis project Ga0163144, IMG submission 123175) | Freshwater microbial mat bacterial communities from Lake Vanda, McMurdo Dry Valleys, Antarctica - Oligotrophic Lake LV.19.BULKMAT1 | ecosystem: Environmental > Aquatic > Freshwater >... | reverse complement strand
GTCCGAGGTGTCGTAGTCGGTCGACACCGTCTCGGGGTTGCAGTTGACCATGATCGACTCGATGCCCTCCTCGGCGAGGGCCATCGACGCGTGCACGCAGCAGTAGTCGAACTCGATGCCCTGGCCGATCCGGTTGGGGCCGCCGCCGAGGATCATCACCTTGCGCGCCTTGCTCGGCCGCGCCTCGCACTCGTCCTCGTAGGTCGAGTACAGGTACGGCGTCTGCGCCTCGTACTCGGCGCCGCAGGTGTCGACCCGCTTGAAGACCGGGCGGACGCCGAGCGCGTGGCGCGCCTCGCGCACCGCCTGCTCGGTCGCGCCCACCTTCGCCGCGATCCTTCGATCGGAGATGCCGGAGCGCTTCGTGATCCTCATGCGCGCCTTGTCGGTGAGCACCGCCGCGTCGAGGTGGTGCTCGAGCAGCGCGAGCTCGCGGATGTGATGGAGGAACCACGGGTCGATCCGCGTCAGCTCGTGCGCGCGCTCGATCGTGAGCCCGAGCTGGAACCCGCGCGCGACCTGGAACACGCGGTCCGGCGTCGCCGTCGACATCGCGCGCTCGAGCAGCCCGAGATCGTCCTCCGCCTTGCCGTGCGGCAGATCGAGGCCGTCGCGGCCGGTCTCGAGCGAACGGATCGCCTTGCCGAACGCCTCGCGGAACGTGCGGCCGATCGCCATCGCCTCGCCCACGCTCTTCATCTGCGGGCCGAGCGTCTGCTTGGCCGCCGGGAACTTCTCGAACGCGAACCGCGGCCACTTCACGACCACGTAGTCGATCGTCGGCTCGAAGCTCGCCGGCGTGACGCGGGTGATGTCGTTGCCGAGCTCGTCGAGCGTGTAGCCGATCGCGAGCTTGGCGGCGATCTTGGCGATCGGGAACCCGGTCGCCTTGGACGCGAGCGCGGAGCTCCGCGACACCCGCGGGTTCATCTCGATCACGATCATCTTGCCGGTCGCGGGATCGACAGCGAACTGCACGTTCGAGCCGCCGGTGGTGACGCCGATCTCGCGCATGATCGCGAGCGAGGCGTCGCGCATGCGCTGGTACTCCTTGTCGGTCAGCGTCATCGCCGGCGCGACCGTGATCGAGTCGCCGGTGTGCACGCCCATCGGATCGAGGTTCTCGATCGAGCAGATGATGATCGTGTTGTCCTTGGTGTCGCGGACGACCTCGAGCTCGTACTCCTTCCAGCCGAGCACGCTCTGCTCGAGGAGGACCTGGTGCACGGGGCTCTGGTCGAGCGCGAACTGGACCATCCGGTCCAGCTCCTTGGCGTTGTAGGCGATCCCGCCGCCCGAGCCGCCGAGGGTGAAGCTGGGTCGCAGGATCGCCGGGAACCCGACCGCGTCGATCACCGCGCGCGCCTCGTCGACCGAGCTGACCAGGAACGAGGTGGGGCAGGTGAGGCCGATCCGCGCCATCGCCTGCTTGAACAGCTCGCGGTCCTCGGCCATCTCGATCGACTTGACGTTCGCGCCGATCAGCTCGACGCCGTGGCGCTCCAGGACGCCGGCGCGGTGGGCGGCCATCGCGAGGTTGAGGCCGGTCTGGCCGCCCATCGTCGGGAGCACCGCCTTCACCTTCTCGCGCTCGAGCACCTTGTCGAGGACCTCGACGGTGAGCGGCTCGACGTAGGTCGCGTCGGCCAGCTCCGGATCGGTCATGATCGTCGCCGGGTTGGAGTTGATCAGGACGACGCGGACGCCCTCCTCGCGGAGCGCCTTGCACGCCTGCGTTCCCGAATAGTCGAACTCGCAGGCCTGGCCGATGACGATCGGACCGGACCCGATGATGAGGACCGAGTCGAGCTCCGGGCGGCGGGGCATGGCGCGGTCTATACCATGTTGTTCTCTGGCCTCGGCGGCGGTAGCTTCCCGCCAACATGGTGTTCGGGCTGTTCTCGAAGGAAAAAGGTCTCCAGCGCACGATCGACAAGGCGCTGAACAAGCTGTCGCAGCAGCCGGATCGGTGGGGCGCGCTCGAGGCGCTGCGCAAGGACGGCTCGGACGAGGCGCTGTACGGCCTGTGCCGGCGGTTCTCGGTCGTCAGCAACAAGGCGTCCGAGGACGAGGCGGAGAAGGCGTGGGTGGAGGAGTCGCTGATCGCCAAGGGCGAGATCGCGCTGCCCGCCGTGCGGCGGTACCTGAAGAACCACGCGCAGCTCAGCTACGCGCTCAAGGTGCTCGGGCAGATCGTCTCGCGTGACCAGGTGCTCGAGGTGATCGACGAGCTGTTCGCCGCCGAGCCGCCCGGGTACACGCGCGACCCCGAGCGCAAGCTCGACATCCTGCGCTTCCTCGGTGAGTGGGGCGGCGGCGCCGGCGACGACATGGCGCCGCGGCTGATCCCGTACCTCAAGGACCACGCCGAGGACGTCCGCTACTTCGCGGCCGAGGCGCTGTCGCGGCTGCCGACCGCGCTGATCGGCGACGCGCTGATCGCCGCGCTGACCAACCCCGAGGAGGAGGCCGGGCGGTTCAAGCGCCGGCTGTGCGAGCTGATCATCGAGAAGCAGGCGCCGCTCGGCGACGCCGCGGATCGCGTCAAGGCCGCGCTCGTCGGCCCGGCCCTCCAGGGCTTCTCGGTCAAGGCTGGCGCGCTCGTCGGCCGGTGAGCGGCGCGCGCGAGCGGCTGGTATCGTTGCCGACATGAAGCTCGCGATCTCGCTCCTGCTGTTCGCCGGCGCGTGCGCGGCGACCCAGCAGCTCCCCGACGATCCGGTGCGCCACAACGAGCGCGGGCTGCGGCAATCGCCGCAGCAGGGCGAGGGGCTGGGCAACGATCACTGCGCCAACGGCTGCCCCGAGCCCGACACCGACGGCGACGGCATCACCGACGACCACGACGCGTGCCCGAAGGAGGCCGACACCGATCCCGTCGACCACGCGTACGACGGCTGCCCCGACGACGCCGCGGAGGACTAGAACCCGAAGATCGCCGCGAACCCGGCGCGATCGGGCCCGATCACCGGCGTGATCCGGGTGATCACCGAGCCAGACTCGCCCCCGCCCTTGCCCTCGAGCGCGAACAGCGTGACCGCGGCGACCGCCGCGACGCCCGCGGCGGCGAACCCGATCGTCGACCAACGCTTGAAGCTCTCGCCCTCGTCGACGAGCGTCTCGTAGCGCTCCTGGACGGTGCCCTCGTACTCCGCCGGCAGATCCTGCGCGTCGCGGAAGTCGGCCAGGGTCTCGATGTCCTCCTGCCGTGACCGGCTCGACATCAGCAGGATCGCGCCGACGGTGCCGAACCCGACGGTCGCGGCGACCGAGACCCACGCCGCGGACTTCTTCCACGACGGCTGGGTGTCGAGGAAGCTGGGCGCGCCGGGGCCGTCCGCGCCGGTGCCCGTGCCGGCGCCGGTGTCGGTATCAGTGTCCGGATCGGCGTCTGCGTCGAGATCCGCGTCGGGTTCCGGGTCGGGATCCGGGTCCGCGTCGGGGACCGCGTCCGGATCCGCGTCGATCATCCCGCCGTCGCCGTCCGGGTCGGGGGGCGTCGTCCCGCCGGCGCCGTCGCACGCGGCGATCTTGTCCTCGACGGTGGCGAGGAAGTCTTCCTTCGGCTTGCCCTCCTTGATGTACCGCTTGAAGTACACCACCGCCGCGTCGCACTTGCCGTCGAGCTGGTGGGCGACGCCGATCTTGTAGAACAGGATCGGATCCTGGATCACCTCGAACGCGATGCCGTACTCGGAGGCGGCGGCGCTGTAGCGCCCCTCCTTCATCGCGGTCTCGGCGTTCTGGTAGTGGACCTTCGCCTGCTTCTTCACGTCCTCGCTCGCCTCGTCCGCGTGTGCGATCGCGCCGAGGGCCAGGAGCAGGACGACCGACGCCAGTAGGGTCCTCATCGCCGTCGAGCGTACGCCCCCCGCGACCGCGCCCGCAAGCGTGCTATATCGCAGCCGCCATGGCGAAGATCGACCTGGTCCGCAACATCGGAATCGTCGCCCACATCGACGCCGGCAAGACGACCGTGTCGGAGCGGTTCCTGTTCCACTCGGGCAAGATCCACAAGGCCGGCGAGGTCCACGACGGTGAGACCCAGATGGACTGGATGGCGCAGGAGCGCGAGCGCGGCATCACGATCACCGCCGCCGCGACGACGTTCGAGTGGGGCAAGCACGAGATCCACCTGATCGACACGCCCGGCCACGTCGACTTCACGATCGAGGTCGAGCGCTCGCTGCGCGTGCTCGACGGCTGCGTCGTCGTGTTCTGCGCGGTCGGCGGCGTCCAGCCGCAGTCCGAGACGGTCTGGCACCAGGCCGACAAGTTCAAGGTCCCGCGGCTCGCGTTCATCAACAAGCTCGACCGCGTCGGCGCCAGCTTCGACGCCGTCGTCGCCGAGATCCGCGAGCGGCTCGGCGCGAACGCGGTGCCGATCCAGCTGCCGATCGGCAACGAGGACGGCTTCGAGGGCGTGATCGACCTCGTCCGCATGCGCGCGCTGTACTTCTCCGGCGAGCTCACCGACGGGCCGACGGTGGAGGACATCCCGGCCGACCTGCTCGACGCCGCGACCAAGGCGCGCGAGGTGATGATCGCCGCGCTCGCCGATCTCGACGACACGCTCGCCGAGAAGTACCTCGAGGGCGCGGAGCTCGCGCCGGCCGAGCTCGACGCGGTGATCCGCAAGGCGACGCTCGCGGTGAAGCTCGTCCCGGTCCTCGGCGGCACCGCGCTCCGCAACAAGGGCATCCACCCGCTGCTCGACGCGGTGATCGCGTACCTGCCGTCGCCGGTCGACGTGCCGCCGGTGACCGGCGTGGACCCGCGCAACACCTCCGAGAAGCTGACCCGCGCGCCCAAGAACAACGAGCCGATGGCCGCGCTCGCGTTCAAGATCGCGATGGACGAGGGGAGGAAGGTCGTGTTCCTCCGCGTGTTCTCCGGGACGCTGACCGCGGGCGAGGACATCCTCAACGTCCGCACCGGCAAGAAGGAGAAGATCGCCCGGCTGTTCCGCATCCACGCCGAGAAGCGCGAGCGGCTCGAGAAGGCGGTGGCCGGCGAGATCGTCGCCGCGGCCGGGCTCAAGGACGCGACCACCGGCGACACGCTGTGCGTCGCGACCGCGCCGATCCTGCTCGAGCGGATCGACACCTACGAGCCGGTGATCTCGCAGGCGGTCGAGGCCGAGAACTCGCAGGCCAAGGAGCGGCTCGACTTCGCCCTCGTGAAGATGGGCGAGGAGGACCCGACGTTCCGGGTCCGTGACGACGCCGAGACCGGCCAGACGATCATCTCCGGCATGGGCGAGCTCCACCTCGAGATCATCGTCGACCGCATGCGCCGCGAGTACGGGGTGCAGGCGACGGTCGGCAAGCCGCAGGTCGTGTTCCGCGAGACCGTGCTCGGCGAGGGCCTGGGCGAGGCGACGTTCGAGCGCGAGCTCAAGGAGCAGGCGATCTACGGCGAGGCCGCGTGCGTCGTGAAGACGCGGCCGCGCGGCAGCGGCCTCGAGTTCGACAAGCGGCTGCCGCCGGATCTGCTCATCCCCGAGGTCGTGATCAACGCCGCGATGCAGGGCCTGCGCGACGCCTCGTCGGCGGGCGCCGACGGCTTCCCCCTCGAGGACTGCTCGGTCACGCTGACCCGGCTCGCGATCCGCGAGGGCGCCAACGGCGAGATCGGCGCGCGCGCGGCGGCGTCCGAGGCATTCCGGCGCGCGGTCCTCAAGGCCAACCCGGTGCGGCTCGAGCCGATCATGGCCGTCGAGGTCGCGACCGACGACGAGTTCCTCGGCGCGATCATCGGCGACCTCAACCAGCGCCGCGGCCACATCCAGGACGTCGAGCAGCGCGGCGTCAAGCGGATCGTCAAGGCGCGGGTCGCGCTCCGCAACATGTTCGGCTACTCGACCCGGATGCGGTCGCTGTCCGAGGGCCGCGCGAACTACGTCATGCAGTTCGACTCGTACGGGACGCTCGAGGGGTGAGGCTCGCGCTGCTGGCGCTCCTCGCCGGGTGCGGCGGCGCGCCCGCCGCGGCGCCCGCGTTCGACCCGTTCGCCTACGATCCGCTCGCGGCGCTGGCCACGCTCGAGGACCGGCTCACCGCGGCGCAGGTCGTCGACGCCACCTGCGACGTCCGCACCGAGGGCGCGGTCGTCCTCGCGCTCCACGGCGAGCTGCACGTCGAGCGCGAGCGCGTCGCGTGGATCAAGCTGCGGGGCGAGGGCGTCGTGACCGAGAAGTGGTCGTCGCTGACGCCGTTCGACGCGAACGCGAAGGACACCCAGCCGCCGACCTGGGCCGACGGCCTGCTGCTCGGCCTCGTCCGCATGGGCCTCACCCACAACCTCGCCAACGTCATGGACGGCTCCGACCCCGAGACCGGCCACGGCGACATCCGCTCGTGGGTGACCACCTCCGACGTCGACTGGCGCGGCTCGGATCCCGACGACCGGACGCTGACGTTCAAGCTCGCGGTCGTCGGTGGCAGCGAGGCCGAGGCCGAGCTCACCCTCGACGATCGCGGCCTGCCGAAGCGCCGCGTGCAGACCGTGCACTTCGGCGAGGGCGACATGCGCGTCATCGAGGAGTGCGCGCGGTTCGACGTTCGATAGCTGCTTATCGAAGTGACGGAGAAAAGTTCACTCGTGATCGTCGCCGCCCGACGATCGCGGCATGGATCGTTCGAGGATCGCCGCGCGCCGGAGCAGCGCGCCCAAGGTCGCGCGGCGCGCAACCACCCCTGTCCGCGGCCCGGACGCCGCAGGTCCGATCGTCAAGTGGGTGGGCGGCAAGACCCGCCTCCTCGGCGAGCTGATCGCGCGATTGCCGGCGCGCTACAACCGCTACTTCGAGCCGTTCGCCGGCGGAGCGGCGCTGTTCTTCCGCACCGCGCCCGCGGCCGCGGTGCTCAACGATCGCAACGCCGACCTGATCGCGACGTATCGCGCGGTCGCCACCGACGTCGACGCCGTGATCCGCCGCCTCGAGGTCCACCGCCGGCACCACGGCGAGGACCACTACTACGATCTCCGCGCGCGGTGGAACGATCGCAGCGTGTCGTGGGCGCAGGTCGACCGCGCGGCCGCGTTCATCTACCTCAACAAGACTTGCTACAACGGCCTGTGGCGCGTGAACCGGTCCGGCGCGTTCAACGTGCCGATGGGCCGCTACGTCGCCCCGCCGATCTGCACGCCCGACGCGCTCCGCGCCGCGGCGAAGGTCCTCGCCCGCGCCGAGCTCCGCAACGGCGACTATCGCGACGCGGTCGCCGACGCCAAGAAGGGCGACCTCGTCTACTTCGATCCGCCGTACGACCCGGTCACGCCGACGGCGAACTTCACCAGCTACACAGGCGACGGCTTCGGCCCCGACGACCAGCGCGCCCTCGCCGACCTCGCGAAGTCGCTCGTCGCACGCGGCGTGCACGTGATGCTGTCGAACAGCGACACCCCGCGGATCCGCGCGTTGTACGCCGGCCTCGACATCGATCGCGTGTGGTGCGCCCGCGCGATCAACTCCAACGCCGCGCGCCGCGGCGACGTCGCCGAGGTGGTCGCGCGCGGCTGACGGTCACGGCGGGGCGCCGCACTCGCCGGCCTGGGATCTCGCGCTCTGGCTCCGATCGTGCTGAGAGGTGAGCGAACCGTGTCACTCGCTCCGAATGCCCTGAGCGTAGGGCGAGCGGCGAGCCCGAGTCGAAGGGCCCTCGTCGGCATCCCGCAGATCTCGCTGCCAGGGCGTCGGGATGCAAACCTCCCGGGAGACCGCGGACGCCGGCGCCGGCCCGACGTGAGGGGCCCGGCGCCTATCGGGATCTACGATCCCGGCCAAGCCCGGGACGAACGCTAGCAACAACAGCAGCAACGCGCGCACGGGGCGATCATGCCCCGTGCTGGCGGTGCTACGCGACCGGGATCGCGGCCGCGTACGCTTGCGTGCCGAGATCGTAGTCGAGCAGGACGCCCGCGCACTTCGCCGAGGCGCAGATGCGGAGGAGGTCCGGCTTGTTGGCCTTGACCACCATGCGCGCCTCGGCCGTGGTCTCACACGCCGTCAGGAACGCCCGGGCCTTGGCCACGTCGCGGAACGCCAGCATGTACGGCTGGTCGTCCCCGGCGCGCGCCATCATCGGCACGCGGCCATCGACATCGCTCTCGGGGAGCTCGCCTTCGTTCGCGACGAGGAGGACCCAGAGGCCATCGATCGTCGAAGGAATCACGGCGCTCGTGCGAACGCCGGTCTGCGCCTGCCAGCCACGCTGCTGGCCTTGGCCACTCACCTGCTGCATCCATTGCTCCTTGGTGTCTGCCACCGTTTAGATTGCGGTCATTTCCCGCGTTTGGATGGATCTGTCAAGGAGTTTCCAGCGTGGTAACAACGGGGCAGGACCTACGTAGATCCCGATGGTGATCCGCCTCCCTATCGTCACGACCCAGCCTCTTCCGCGCCACACCGGCGACCGGATCGAGGACACGTTCGGCCGCCGCGTCAGCTACCTGCGCGTGTCGCTGACCGATCGCTGTAATTACCGCTGCACCTACTGCATGCCCGAGGACGTGACGTTCCGGCCGCGCGCCGAGCTGCTCACGTTCGAGGAGATCGTCCGGCTGGTCACGGTGTTCGTCGAGCTCGGTGTGCGCCGCGTCCGGCTGACCGGCGGCGAGCCGACGGTGCGCAACAACGTCGTCGAGCTGACCGCGATGCTGGCAGCGATCCCGGGCCTCGACGAGCTGGTGATGACCACCAACGGCCACCTGCTCGCCGAGCTGGCCGGGCCGCTGGCCGAGGCCGGCCTGCGCGGGGTCAACGTCTCGATCGACACGCTGGATCCGGCGCAGTTCGCGTCGCTCACGCGCCGCGGCGATCTCGGTCGGGTGATCGCCGGCATCGACGCCGCGCGCGCCGCCGGGCTCGAGGTCAAGCTCAACGCCGTCGCGCTCCACGGCGTCAACGACGGCGAGGTCGCGGCGCTGTGCGACTTCGCCTGGGCGCGGGGCACGACGGTGCGGTTCATCGAGCACATGCCCATGTCGGGTGGTCAGCTGTTCGCGCCGGCGCGTGAGCTGTCCGCGGCTGCGATCCGCGCCGCCGTCGAGGCTCGGTACGGCGCCCTCGCGCCGTCACCCTCACGAGATCACCGCGGACCGTCGCGCTACTGGCATCTCGTCGAGGATCCGGCCCGCGAGGTCGGGATCATCTCGGCGATGACCGAGCACTTCTGTGAGGCTTGCAACCGCCTGCGCCTGACCGCCAGCGGCGAGCTGCACGCGTGCCTGGGCCACGATGACGCGACCAGCCTGCGGGACGTGGTCCGCGCCGGTGGCTCGGATGACGACGTCCGCGCCGCGATCGGGGCGTCGGTCCACGGCAAGCGAGCGGGGCACGAGTTCCAGCGGTCGGGTGTAGGCGGCCCCAGCAAGCACATGGTCTCGATCGGCGGCTGACAGCGCGCTTTCGGCCCGGAGCCGGATCTGTTCAAATCTGCTGGCGATCTCGCCACGGCGGTTGCGACACCAGGTCGCAACTCGCAGCCCTGTCCCGCCCCGGGAATAGGCCTGCGCCATGCTAGGTTGACCCCGGGAGGCCAGATGCTCCACACCACACTCGGCAAAGTGATCCTGACCGGCATCCTCGTCATCGCGGGTGGGGGGTTCCTGATCTACTCGTCTCTGGAGGACGCGCAGTACTACGAGATGGTCGACAAGGTCGCGGCCAAGCCCGCCGACTACGTCGGCAAGGATCTCAAGCTGCACGGCTACGTCGTCGCGGGATCCATCGACGACCACATCGAGGGCGACGTGAAGGAGCAGTTCTTCGTCCTCCAGAAGGACGGCGGCGAGATCCGCGTCCGGCACGTCGGCCCCAAGCCCGACAACCTCAAGCCCCGCTCCGAGGTGGTCGCCCAGGGGCGCCTGATCGACAAGGGCGACGGTGAGCTGCTGTTCGAGGCGACCGAGTTGATGGCGAAGTGCCCCTCCAAGTACGAGGGCGCGCAGTCGCAGAAGGAACTGTTCTAGCGCCCGTTTGTCCGGGTCGCCCGCGCGTCCCCCGAGGTCCCCTTGTCGCAACCGCTCCTAGGGCCCGCAGAGCCGGCGATGTCGCCGGTCGCGCTGGTCGGCACCGTCACGATCCTGGTCGCGTTCGTCGTGGCCGCGTGGTGCGTGGCCGCGGGCATCGCCGGCAACGCGCGGAAGAACCGCCGGCTCGTGCTGTCGTCGGTCTACGGCCTGTACGGCTTCTTCGCGCTCGTCGGCCTCGCGTCCGCGCTGATCATCTACGGGTTCGTCACCCACGACTTCTCGATCAAGTACATCGCGCACACCAGCGACACCTCGATGCCGCTGTCCTACAAGATCACCGCGTTCTGGGGTGGTCTCGACGGCTCGCTGCTGTTCTGGGTCCTGATCCTCGCGCTGTTCTCGACGATCGCGGTGCGCACCAACCAGCACCGGCATCGCGACATGATCGGCTACGTCGTCGCGACGATCATGGTGGTGCAGCTGTTCTTCCTCGCGCTGCTCATCTACGTCAAGAACCCGTTCTCGACGTTCCTGTCGGTGGCACCGCAGGACGGGGAGGGGCTCAACCCGCTGCTCCAGAACTACTGGATGGTGATCCATCCGCCGTCGCTGTACATCGGCTACGTCTCGGCGACGATCCCGTTCGCGTTCGGCGTCGGCGCGCTCGCCTCGGGGCGGCTCGACGACCTGTGGCTGTCGTCGGTGCGCGCGTGGACGTTGATCTGCTTCTTCTTCCTGTCGTTCGGCCTGATCCTCGGCGGCCGGTGGGCGTACGAGGAGCTGGGCTGGGGCGGCTACTGGGCGTGGGATCCGGTGGAGAACGCCGGCCTGTTCCCGTGGTTCACGATGACCGCGTTCCTCCACTCGTCGATCATCCAGGAACAGCGCGGGATGATGAAATCCTGGAACCTCGCGCTCGTGATCCTGACGTTCCTGCTGACGATCTTCGGGACGTTCATGACCCGCAGCGGCATCGTGCAGTCGGTCCACGCGTTCGGCGAGGACGACCAGCTCGCGATGCTGTTCGTGCTGTTCATGGTCGTGATCGCGGTGGTGTCGCTCGGCCTGCTCATCTACCGCGCGCCCAAGCTGCGCAGCGCCAACTCGTTCGAGTCGTTCACGTCGCGCGAGTTCGCGTTCCTGATGAACAACTGGATCCTCCTGGGCTGCGCGTTCTTCGTGCTGTTCGCGACGATGTTCCCGACGATCTCCGAGGCGTTCGCGGGCAAGCGGATCGCGGTCGGGATCCCGTTCTTCAACAAGTTCATGGTGCCGCTGGGGCTGATCCTGCTCCTGCTCGCCGGCGCGGCGCCGCTGATGGCGTGGCGCCGGACCACGCGCGAGCGGCTGGTCGGCCAGTTCCTGCTGCCGATGTCGGCGATGACGCTCACCGTCCTGGCGCTGGCGATCTTCGTGCCGGCCACGCGGGTGACCTCGCCGATCTTCCACGACAAGCTCGAGCTGCCGATGCAGCTGGTCTGCTTCGCGATCGTCGCGTTCGTGATCGCCAGCATCGTGCAGGAGTACGTGCAGAGCCTCCGCGTCCGCATGAAGCAGACCGGCTCGGATCCGTTCACGTCGCTGATCGGCATGATCCTGGTCAAGCGCCGCAAGTACGGCGGCTACGTCATCCACCTCGGCGTCGCGGTCATGTTCATCGGCTTCGCCGGCAAGGCGTGGGACACGATGACCGACAAGACCGTCGCCAAGCCGGTCAGCGTGCTGCTCGAGGACAAGCAGGCCGCGGAGAACGTCGCCGCGAAGAAGGCCAAGCGCGAGCCGGTGCTCCAGGAGCTGACGCCTCAGGAGCGCAAGGCGGCGGTGTTCCACGTCCGCGGCTACGAGCTCGTCTACCAGGACCTGGTCCAGGACTCGGACGACCACCGGCTCGCGACCACCGCGACCGTGGTGCTGTACCGCGACGGCGAGCACCTCGCCGACCTCGAGCCCGCGCGCTGGGACTTCAACAAGGGCGAGCAGCCGACCACCGAGGTGGCGATCCACCCGCGGATCTCCGAGGACGTCTACGTCGTGCTCACCGGGTTCGACGCCGAGACCGGGCTCGCGAACTTCCGCGTCTACGTGAACCCGTTGATCAACTGGGTGTGGTTCGGGTTCTTGCTCCTGGCGATCGGCACGTTCATCTGCCTGATCCCGCAGAAGCTGGTCGATCGAGTGTCTTCACGGCCGCGCACGCGGCTGGGCCGCGCCGCCGACGTCGCGGTGCTCGTGCTCGCGATCAGCGGCGTCCTGATGCTGTCGGTGCGGGTCGCGTCCGCCCAAGGTGCCGCGCCGCCCGGGATGGAGCACTCCGAGGGCGCGGGCGGCCAGAAGGCCGGCCACGATGACGGCACCGGCTACGCGCACCTCAACCGCCCGGAGGCGATGGGCGACGCCGCGCACGCCGCCGTCGCGAGGCGGCTGATGAAGGAGCTGGTCTGCCTGTGCGGCGGCTGCCAGCGCGAGAGCCTCTACGATTGCAAGTGCGCGTACGCGTCGCAGGACCGCGAGCAGGTGCTGCGCATGCTCGGCAACCTCGATCTCACGACCGAGGACAAGCGCGATCAGGCGTACGGGAGCGTGGTCGCCGCGTTCGTGCAGGAGTACGGCGGCGAGCAGGTGCTCAACACGCCGCGCAACCAGATGTCGTGGATCCTGCCGTACATCGCGATCGCCGGTGGGCTCGCGCTCCTCGTCGCGGTCGGCGCGCGATGGGTGGGGCGCGGGCGCGCGGCGCTGGCCGCGCAGCCCAAGGTCGAGGCGGTCTCCGAGGACGATCCGTACGCCGAGAAGCTGGATGACGAGCTCCGAGACATCGACTGAGCCACCGCCCTCCGGGGGCGGCCGCGGGCCTGCGCTGTTCGTGCTCGGCGTCGCCGGCACGGCGGTGCTCGCCGGCTGGAGCTTCGTGCTGTGGCACCACCACTTCCGGCTCACCGCGCCGGTGGTCGTGTTGATGCTCGGCTGGCTCGCCGTCGTGTCGTCGGTCTACTTCCTCTGGCGCACCGCGGACAACGCGGATCTCGACGACGCCGAGGACTGGTGGAAGCCGACCGGCCGCCGCGAGGAGCTGGTCCGCGAGAAGAAGAGCCTGCTCAAGGCGATCAAGGAGACCGAGTCCGACCGCGACACCGGCAAGCTGTCGACGGCCGACGCCGACGACCTCATCCTGCGCTACCGCTCGCGCGCGATCGACGTGATCAAGGCGATCGAGGAGAGCGAGGCGGCGGCGGAGGGCGCGGCCGGCGACGCGAGTGAGCGCGTGCGCGCGCGGATCGAGCGCGAGGTGCGCGCCCGCGTGTCGATCGACGGCGTCGCCGATCGCAAGAAGCAGAAGAAGGCGCGCGCAGAGAAGGAGGCCGCGAAGCCCGCGACCGAAGCCGCCGTGCCAACGATTCCGCCAACGATTCCGCCAACGATTCCGCCAACGATTCCGGACGAGGAGAGCGCGTGAGAAAGATCCTGCTCGGATTGGCGCTGGTCGCCGCCGCGGTCTCCATGCGTGACGGCGTGGCGCGCGCGCAGGTCGCCGAGGCGCTCGGGCAGCCGAGGGTGATGGAGACCCTGCCGGCCGGCACGATGACCGTGCGGATCGTCGTCGGAGAGCCGTCGAGCCCGGTGGTGGGCGTCGAGGCCCGGCTGGCGGTCAACGGCCAGCTCCGCAAGGCGCTCACCAACGACGAGGGCCGGGCGAAGTTCGAGGGCCTCGCGCCCGGCACGAAGGTCCAGGCGTTCGCCGACGGGGAGTCGGGCGAGGTCGAATCGATCGAGTTCGAGATGCCGGCCGACTCCGGCGTCGCGGTGCTGCTGTCGACGGTGCCGTGGAAGGGCGCGAGCGCGGCGCCGACCGGCAAGGACCGCCCCGATCCGCGCGCGATGACCGGCAAGGCGCGCGCCGAGCAGGCCGATCCGCCGGGACAGATCACCGTCCGCGTGTCCTACGACGACTGGGACGACCCGACCGGGACCGCAGGCGTCCCGGTGATCATGGTGGCGTACTCGTCGGATGACCGGATCGGCGCGAAGATCGTCGACACCGACGTGGGCGGCCGCGCGGTGTTCGAGGGCCTCGACTTCACCGGCAACACCGCCTACTACGCGATGGCGCTGTTGCCGCGCGACGGCAAGGATGATCGCCTGCTGTCGTCGCCGATGGTCCCGTTCGAGGACGTCGGCATGCGGCTGATGCTGTCGGGCGAGAAGCTCGAGAGCGGCCTGCCGTTCGTCGAGGATCTGCAGAAGAGCGTGCCGCAGACGGATCTGCTGCCGGGACAGGTCGCGGTCGCGTTCAGCGGCGTGCCGAAGCAGGGCTCGGTGATCGAGCTGCGCGACGTCGTGTCCTCGAAGGTGATCGCGACGACGAGCACCGCGGCGGCCAAGCCGCTGCCGTCCTCGATCGACGCCCAGATGTCGGGCGCGCAGCCCGATCCCAAGCTCGCCGCGGGCACGATCTCCGTCGCGGTCGCGTTCGCGATGGACCAGCAGGTCGCCGCGCTGCCCGGCGTCAAGGTGACGGTGCGCGCCGCCGCCAAGGCGCCCGAGCCGGCACCGAAGGCGCCCCCGAAGGCGCCCCCGAAGGCGCCCCCGAAGGCTGACCCGAAGGCGCCGGATGACCCGAAGGCGCCGGTGCCGGCGGAGGCGCCGCTGGTGCCGGCCAAGCCGGAGCCCAAGCTCGGCACGTTCGAGGCCAACGGCACCACCGACGACAACGGCACGGTCACGATCACCGGCGCGCCGTCGGGCATCTGGCTCGAGACCGTCGCCGTGGTCGAGGGCAAGACGTTCGTCGGCAAGCCGTTCGCGCTCGACACCACCGGCGCGCAGGTGCAGATCGCGGCGACCTGGCAGTCGCGCGGCCTGTCCGAGGCGCTGTTCGAGAACGTCGCGCCCACGCCGCGCGGCGCGTACTACGTCGAGGCGCGCGTCAACGAGCAGGTGTATCGCTCGCCGCCGTTCATGGTGACCGCGGGCCGCGGCGTCGCGGTGCCGGTCTACGTCATGCCGCGGGTCGCGATGACGTTCCAGCTCGACTGCACCGTCGAGGACGACTACCTCGCCGCCAACGGCACGTTCCTGGTTCAGAACTTCTCGTTCGCGCCCTACGCGGGCCCGGCCGAGGGCGTGCGGATCCCCGCGCCCGAGGGCGCGAAGGGCCTCGTGGTCGCCGAGAAGGACAAGGCGTGGGTGTCCGCGGACGCGCACGACTTCCGGCTGATGCGCCCGGTGCCTCCGTTCGGCGGCTCGTTCCGCGCCGCGTTCTCGCTGCCGGTCAGCGACGGCGCGGTGCGCTGGGACATGGCGCTGCCCTACGGCAGCTTCCAGAGCAGCCTGGCGATCCAGCAGACGCCGCGGATGAAGGTCACCGGCCTGCCGCCCAAGGCGCGGACCCAGGTGGTCCCCCAGCCCAACGGCACGAAGTGGTTCGCGATCCAGGGCGTGCTGATCGCCAAGGACAAGCGGATGATCTTCCACATCACCGGCCTGCCGGAGGCGCCGGGGTGGCACCGCGCCGCGAAGATCGTCGCCGCGATCGCGGTGCTGCTGGTGATGTTCGCCGGCATCGTGTTCACGGTCCGCAAGCAGCCCACCACGCCGGTGGCGACGTCCGCGGCGGCGAGGCAGCAGCGCAAGAGGCAGATCGACGAGCTGCTCGAGCAGGTCGCGGTGCTCGACCGCGCCAAGGAGGGCCAGGACGACGGCCGTCGCGCCGCGCTCGTCCACGAGCTGGAGACGCTCTACCTCGAGGACGAGTCGACCGCGGCGCGCGGGGCCTGATGGGGCGCAGCCCCCTCGGGATCGACGAGCGGAGCGAGTCGCGAGGGGTGGGGGCCCCGGCGGCTTTGCCGCTGGGGAGGGGGCGCAGCCCCCTCGGGATCGACCGGGTCACCACGAAGAAGGTGGCCAAGCGCTTCGGGCATCAGCGCGCGCTCGCCGGCGTGGATCTGGAGCTGCGCGCCGGCAGCGTGTGCGCGCTGCTCGGGCCCAACGGCGCGGGCAAGACCACGCTGCTCGGGATCCTGTCGACGCTGGTCCGGCAGAGCGCCGGCGAGGTCGGCTACCACCACGGCGGCGCGGCCCGCAAGCTCGACGACGCGCTCCGCCGCGACATCGGCCTGCTCGCCCACGCCAGCCTCTGCTACGGCGAGCTCGACGCGATCGAGAACCTGCGATTCTTCGGCAAGCTGTACGACCTCGCCGATCTCGACGCGCGGGTCACCGAGGTGCTCGACGAGGTCGGGCTCGACCTCAAGGCGCGGACCCGGCCGTCGCGCACGTACTCGCGCGGCATGGTCCAGCGGCTCGCGCTCGCCCGCGCGATCCTCGCCCGGCCGTCGCTGCTGCTGCTCGACGAGCCGTTCACCGGCCTCGACCGCGGCGGCGCGATGGCGCTCGGCCAGCGGCTCGCGACGCTCAAGGCGGCGGGCGCGATCATCCTGGTCGTCACCCACGACCTCGAGGCGATCGCCGGGATCACCGATCACGTCGCCGTCCTCCGGCGCGGCCAGCTCGCGTTCGCCGAGCGCCGCGACGCCGGCGGCTACGACTACGCCGAGCTCAAGGAGATCTACGGTGCGCACACCGCGGACTGAGAGAAACCGGGAACCGGGAATGCCAGCGGTCCGATCCATTCCCCGTTCCCGGTTCCCGGTCCCCGGTTCCCGGTTCTCTGTGTCTGGTAACGTCGGCCTCCGTGAGCTTCTTCCGCCATGTCGGGGCCGTGGCCTGGAAGGACCTGCGCGTCGAGCTGCGCAGCCGCGAGATCGTCTACACGATGGCGTTCTTCGCGGCGCTGCTCGTCGTGGTGTTCTCGTTCGCGTTCGTCCAGGACCCGAAGCTGTCCGCGTCGGCGACCCCGGGCGTGGTGTGGTGCGCGGTCGCGTTCGCCGGCACGATCGGCCTCGGCCGCGCGTTCGATCGCGAGCGCGAGGGCGACACGATGCGCGCGCTGCTGCTGACGCCGGCGTCGCGGCTCGCGGTGTTCCTCGGCAAGGCCGCGTCGATCACGCTGCTGATCGTCAGCGTCGAGCTGATCGTCGCGCCGATGGTGGCCGTGCTGTTCAACGTGCCGCTGTTCGATCACCCGCTGCCGCTGCTGATCCTGCTCGTGCTCGGCGCGCTCGGGTTCTCGCTGGTCGGTACCGCGTTCGCCGCGATGCTGCTGCGGGTCCGCTCGCGCGACGTCCTCCTACCGGTGGTGCTCTATCCGATCCTGGTGCCGATGTTCATCGCGGGCACCAAGGGCACCGGCGCGCTGCTCGGCGCCGCGCCCGATCTCACGGCCGCGTGGTACTGGGTGCAGTTCCTGGGAATCTTCGATGCCGCGTTCCTGGTCGTCTCGATGTGGACCTTCGAGTCCCTGGTGATCGAATGAGCCAACCATGAAGAAGGTCCTCTACCCACTCGTCGCCGCCGCCTCCGCGAGCCTCCTCGTGTGGACGATCGTCGAGATCTTCTACGGCACGCCGCTGCAGTACACCGCCGAGGCGCCGACCCAGTCGTTGTTCTTCAACCAGAAGATCTTCTACTGGCACGTGCCCCACGCGATGTTGCTGTTCGCGCTGGTGTTCATCTGCGGCATCGCCTCGGCCGGCTACCTCAAGAATCGCAAGGGCAGCTGGGACGACGTCGCGCTCGCCGGCGGCGAGCTCGCGGTGGTGTACGGCGCGATCGTCCTCGGGACCGGGATGATCTGGGGCCGCGCGGCGTGGGGCGTGTGGTGGCAGTGGGACATGCGGCTGACCACGTCGCTGCTGCTGTGGATGGTGATGCTGGGCTACGTCCTGGTCCGCCGGTTCGGCGGCGCCGGCTCCGAGCGGCTCGCCGCGGGGCTCGCCGTGTTCGGCATGATCGACGTCCCGCTGATCTACTTCAGCGTGAAGATCTGGAACACCGTGCACCCCAAGGCCGAGGTGGTGCAGACGCTCGACCCGGCGATGAAGCCGGCGTTCTGGCTGAGCTTCCTCGCGATCGCGATGCTGCTCGGCCTGATCACCCTGCTCCGCGTCGTCGTGGCGAGCGGCGAGCGCTCGGTGCGCGAGCTGCGCGAGCGCGCGATCGACGGCGGCCTTCTCGACGAGTGAGCCCACCACCATGTCCAAGCCCATCCTGATCGTCTCCGTGCTCCTGCTCGTCACCGCCTACGCGCGCGCCGCCGACGGCCCATCCGCGCCGGCGTACGTCAGCCCCGATCGGGCGCACTGCGAGGAGGAGCTCGGCAAGGACCGCGGGTGGCACGAGGATCTCGAGCTGCAGCTCTACGACAACGTCCACCGGACCGAGTCCGAGACGTTCACGCGCAACAACAAGCACGTGATCCTCGCGTACGCGGCGATCTGGGTGCTCACCGCCGGGTTCGTGGTGTTCGTGTGGATGCGCCAGAGCCGGCTCAAGGCCGAGATCGCGCGGCTGTCCGCCGACGTCGCCAACGCGACCAAGGACGCGAGCACGTGACGTCGAATCACGCGATCTACATCCCGATGATCGCGATCTGCGGCGTGTTCCTCGGCTTCATCCTCGGCGCCCGCGCCGCGCGCAACGCGTACGATCTCGAGCGCAAGCGCGACGAGGAGCGCGCGATCGCAAAGGCCGCGCGCGAGGAGCGCAAGGCGGCCAAGAAGGCGGCGGCGGAGTAGCCGAGCCCCCAGGCGGGGCATTTCGCCCCTGCCAGACCGGCGCGATCGCCGATCCAGCCCGCTGATCTCGCGCAACTACGGCTACGTCGGTCGGGCACGTCGTCTGCAAACCTTCGAGGCACTCGAGGAGGTTCCTGTGCGACATGCCCGCACGTCGAGGCTCGGTGCCGTCGGCGTCCCACTGCTGCTGCTCGGCGGTTGCTGGGGCTCGATCGGAGATCCCGGTGCTGCAGATCGCTGCGGTGAGGTCGTCGTGCCTCCCGCCAAGCGCCTGTCGCACGCCGAGTACGCGAACACGATCCGCGATCTGTTCCCCGCGCTCGACGTCGATCTGCCCGAGATGGCGCTCGACCCGACGCCGAACGGGTTCGACAACGACGCCGACGCGCTGCGCGCCTCGACCCTGCTGGTCGATCAGTACAGCGTCGCGGCGACGCGGATCGGCGAGCGGGTGCGGCAGCGTCAGGCCGACTACCTGCCGGGTTGCACCGCCGCCGAGGGTTCGACGTGCGGCCGCGCGTACATCGAGGGCCTCGCGCCGCGCGCCTATCGGCGGCCGCTCACCGCCGCGGAGACCGACGGGCTCGTCGCGATCTTCGATCAGTACCTCGCGCAGGACGGCTTCGACGTCGCGCTCGAGCTGACCACGCAGGTCATCCTCCAGGCGCCGCCGTTCCTGTACCGGATCGAGACGCTCGCCGAGGACGGCCGCCCGAGCGGATACGACGTCGCGTCGAGGCTGTCGTACCTGCTGTGGAGCACGATGCCCGACGCCGCGCTGTTCGACGCCGCGAGCGCCGGGCGGCTGGCCGCGCCCGGGGACGTGGTGACCGAGGTCGATCGCATGCTCGCGGATCCGCGCGCGCTCGACGGGTTCATGAACTTCGCGCGGCAGTGGCTCAACCTGGTGCGGCTCGACCGCGCGACCAAGCTCGCCGCCGACGGCCTCGACGACGACCTGCGCGCCGCGCTCACCGAGGAGGCGCAGCGGTTCCTCACCGAGATCATCTTCGCGCGCGGCGGCACGCTCGACGACCTCTTGACCTCGAACCGCGGGTTCATCGGCCCCGAGACCGCCGCGTTCTACGGCCTCGACGCGCCCGCCGACTGGACCGAGACCGAGTTGCCCGACGACCGCCAGGGCTTCCTGATGCAGGCGCAGTTCCTCACCGCGCATGGCCACCCCAACAACCCGTCGCCGGTGCTGCGCGGCCTGTTCGTGCTGCAGCGCCTGCTGTGCGTCGAGCTGGGCAGCCCGCCGGCCGGCGTCGACATGTCCATCCCCGAGGGTGATCCCGACATGGGCCCGACGACGAACCGCGAGAACTACGATCGCGCCACCGAGGGCGAGGTGTGCTCGACCTGCCACGTGGTGATCAACCCGGTCGGCTTCGCGTTCGAGCACTTCGACACGATGGGCCGGTGGCGCGATCAGGACAACGGCCTGCCGATCGACGACGGCGCGTACGTGTCCGGCCAGATCCTCGAGGGGCCGGGCGCGCTGGTCGAGTACCTCGCCGCCAGCGAGCAGGTCGATCGCTGCGTGACCCGCAAGCACCTCTACTACGCGCTCGCCGGCACGGACGCGGTCGACGACGAGTGCCTGACCGACGACGTGGCGGAGGCGTTCACCGCCAGCGGCGGCAGCCTGCGCGAGCTGATGCGATCGATCGCGGTCCACCCGCGGTTCCACGGCCTGCGGGCGGAAGGACAGTGAGATGACGCGCATGTCGAAGAGTCGCCGTCGCTTCCTCCAGGCCCTCGGCATCGGCGCGGGCGGCCTGTTGCTGCCGTCGCTGGCGCGCAAGAGCGCGCTGGTCAGCGCGGGCCCGTCGGGCGAGCCGCCGATCCGGCTGGTCATCGTCTACACCGAGCACGGCGTGCCGCACGTCAACTACGACATGCACGGCGGCCGCGACGCCGACGGCCAGTGGGAGTACGACCTCACCGGCGTCGCCGAGGCCGAGTTCAGCGAGTGCCTGCGGCCGCTGTACCGCCACCGCAACAAGCTGGTCGTCGCGGACGGCCTCTCGCTCGCGACCGCGATCGCCGATCCGTACGGTGACGGTCACGCCAAGGGGTGGTGCACGTCGCTGACCGGCGGCGTCGCCCGCGAGACGTTCGAGGACGTCAAGAGCAACGCCTCGCACCCGTCGCTCGATCAGATCGTCGCCGCGGCGGCGCGCGAGCAGGACCCGCTGCTGAGCGACATGGTCTCGCAGCACTTCGGCTGCTACCAGTACAACTTCCACGCGTCGCTGTACCGCGCGGGCGACAACGGCGGGCCGGTGCAGCGCGTGCCGCACGACGAGAGCCCGCAGGCGGTGTTCGATCGCCTGTTCCCCAACGGCGACGGCACGCAGCCGCCGGATCCGGTGCGGGTCGCGCGCGCCGACGTGATGTCCTCGGTCGGGGACATGTACGACGACATGGCGCCGCGTCTCGGCACCGAGGATCGCCAGAAGCTCGAGCAGCACCGCGATCTGATCCGGGACATGGAGTCGCGGATCCGCCTGCTCGACGGGCTCGACTGCGGCCCGCCGACGGTCGACGACTTCTACTGGGGCGAGGTCCCGCACAGCCAGCGCTACCTCGCGCACACCCGCAGCTTCTGGGATCTCGCGACGGTGGCGATGAGCTGCGGCATCTCGCGCGTGGTCACGATGCAGTGGGGCCAGCTGCCGGTCGACATGATCGGCGGCACCGGCGATCTGCACCACGACTACGCGCACCGGTCCGCGCCGTATCTGTCCGCCGAGCCGGACTACCCGAACGCGGTGCAGATGATGACCAACTACACCGCGGTGTACGCCGGGCTGGTCGCCGAGCTCTGCGATCGGCTCGACGCCATCCCCGAGGTCAACGGCACGATGCTCGACAACACGATCGTGCTCTGGATCAGCGAGCTGTCCGACGGCGGCCACGGCCACGAGCCGGTGCCGATCGTCATGCTCGGCGGCGGGAACCGGTTCCGCACCGGCCGGTACCTCCACTCCGCGCGCGACACGCTGACCACGACGACCGCGAGCTGGGTCGACGACGACACGCTGATCCACCAGCCGCACAGCCACCTGCTGGTCTCGGTCGCGCAGGCGTGCGGCGTCGACACCGACGTGATCGGCGACGCGACGGTGTCGCCGAAGAAGACGAGCGCGCCCGACATCGATCTCAGCGGGCCGCTGCCGGGGTTGGTGTGAGGCTGGGCGTCGCGCTCGCGCTCGCGCTCGGCGCCGGGTGCGCCGGCGAGCTCGAGGCTCCGGAGCGGTTCTCGGACTGTCCGCCGGGATACGTCGAGGAGATGTTCGCGACCCGGTGCGCGGGGCTGTGCCACTCCGGCTCGACGCCGGAGGCCGGGCTCGATCTGGTCAGCCCGGGCGTCCAGGGGCGCATGGTCGGCGCGACCAGCGAGAGCCTGTTCTGCGAGGGCCGCGTGCTGGTCGAGCCCGGGGCGGCCGAGCCGCGGCAGCACCTGCTGATCGACAAGATCTCCGAGGCGCCGAGCTGCGGCGGCCGGATGCCGTTCGGCGGCGAGGCGCTCACGATCACCGAGCAGGCGTGCGTGCGGGCGTGGATCGACGAGGCGCTCGGCGTCGAGGCGGCGCCGTGAGGGCGCTGGTCGTGCTGCTCGTGCTCGCGATCGCGGCGCCGGCTGTGGCCGAGCCCGCGGTCGCGGTGACCGGCGATGGCACCGCCGGGGTGATGG
>Ga0163144_10008432_pt1 | contig 22320 bp, 18 predicted proteins | sample OliLak19BULKMAT1_FD_123175 | JGI IMG/M metagenome (GOLD analysis project Ga0163144, IMG submission 123175) | Freshwater microbial mat bacterial communities from Lake Vanda, McMurdo Dry Valleys, Antarctica - Oligotrophic Lake LV.19.BULKMAT1 | ecosystem: Environmental > Aquatic > Freshwater >... | reverse complement strand
CGTATGTGCCGCCTGCCCCGCCCGGCGGCCTGCCAGTGAAAATCTGTGACAGCCGAGCGAGGTCTTTGAGAGCAATGCCCTCCCCGGCCGCTCCAGCGGCCCATCCAAGTCGCCCTGCGACCCCGGCACGCATGTGCCGCCTCCCCTCCTCAACTTCCAACGCAGCGAGCTCGCCCCCCTCACGCTTCAATGCACAACTTTCCGGGGTGCGGGCGGAACTTCGCATGGCCGGCTTGCTCGTAGTCGTTCGAATGGGAGCGAAGGACGGCGAACGAGAGCGCGCAGTTGCCGCCGTCGTCCGCATTCATTGCGCCCCGAAGCCGGTCCGCGATGTTCCACAGCCTCCTCCCGCATCGTTTCTGGTCGTTGTTGGTCAAGGTGTCGGAGCGTCCTCGGTCCGGAACTCCTCTCGCAGAGCTTTCGCTTCAACGATAACCAACCGTCCATCACACACCAGAACGATGTCCGTATTCGTTTCGACCGCAGATCGGCGAGCCAGCTTCGATGCACGCCGGAGCGCTGTCAGCGAAGCACGCAGATCCGCGTCTTTGGCCGTCGTAATGTCTCTCGCATTCATGCAGTTTCACTCCAATCGACAAGGACGGGTTCACTGCCCGCGTTATCGTACACGGCCCACGCATCAACCCCGGCCTTGTATCGTTCAAGGTTCCGCAACCCGGCCGCGAATCGGCGTCGGATTACCGCCTCGGGAATGTTGTGCCCGCCCTGACGTACGCGTGCGGCGACTCGCGCAATCGCCATCTCGGCGTCGGGCAAGCGAAGGAAAAACAGCGCAACGTGGTACCCGCCACTACGCCACACCGGGATGTGTCGTAGGTAGTTCAGCCCGGCGAGCGTCGTCTCGAACGCGAATCTTTCGCCTCGATTGGCACATGCGCCAATCTCCTCCAACATGAATCGCCCCGCCCGTATCGCCACCGTTTCCGGCGCAAAGGGCGACAAACCCGCCGCGATCAGGTCGGCATTGATAAAGCGAGGGCATTGCGCTTCGGCAGGCAGAAACGACCGCGCGAACGTCGTCTTCCCCGCCCCATTCGGTCCGGCGATAATGATGATCTTCTTGTTCACTTGCCATTACCGCCGCGGAGTTGGTCTGTGACTCTCCAGAGGACCTTGGCGAATTCTCGTTGGGCTTGTTTGGTCAAGATGCGCCTTTGTTGGAGCACAGATGGGCCAAAAATACTCTGCGGCAAGGATCGGAAAGGCCAGTGTATCCCGGTCCATCCCTCGCCCTTTTTACACCGCCGCGTCACCGGCCACCTAGCGAGGGAAGCGACCCGCGCCAGCGCACGCAGCCATCCCATCACTCCCCACCGCCCACCCCAACCTTCTCCAACACCGCCGCTCCAGCGGCGCATCCAAGGAGCGAAGCGACCGCGGCACGCATGTGCCGCCTCCCCCGGCACCGCCGAAACCCCGGTCCCAAACGCTCGCTATCGCCCAAAACGACCACACTTTCAGGGACGTCGTTTCCGCCCCAAATCACGATTTCAAAATAATCTTCCGTCCCCTCCCAACCGCTGTCACGTCATCTGTTTTCGCCCTTTTCGCCCTCGTTCCGCCGAAGCCCAAACGGCCGCTATCGCCCACCAACACACATCGTCCTCGGGTCATCCGCGCCCTTTTCCGGACGGTGCTCACAGCGCCCCCCATCCGCGCGCCCACTCCCAACCCCTTCGAACGGCCTCCTCCATGCCCATCCCTCCTAACCCACAACCCGCACCGCCCACCCACACCGCTTACCCCGTCCCCACCCCGCCGCGCAAGCGACCTCGGAGCGAAGCGACCGGGCACGCACGTGCCCACTCCGCTTCCCTCTCACTCCGTCCCCATCTCACCCCAACCCACACCCAGCCTCCGTCCAATAACACGTCGAATCAGCCCCGACGGGTGTACACACACATCTCCGAACATTTGCGCACCTTGACCGTTTCCCAAGCAGAAAACACCCCAAAATCAAGGTGCGCAAAGGGTTCCCCGAAGTTGCGCACCTTCCCTCGGCTGCGCACCTTGCCCTCACCCCGGCCTCAGGAGGCAAGCGCACGGCAGCATCCGCATCGAACGCTTCTTCTACGACCGCGTCCGGCCCATCTGCTCGGACGCCGAACCTCTCTCGGCGCCATAGAAAAACGGAGGCGCCTTTTCAGCACGCTCGCACGGTTATTGCGCTCCGGTCTTATTCAGCCCGGACCGAAGATGGTTCAAGACCAAGGTCTACCAAAGAATGAACAGGTGAAGGATCGCCCAAAGCGCGCTTGTGAAAAAAAATACCTGTGAATGCGGACTCGAGCGATTGCGCTCTGTCGCGAGTTACATCAGGGTCTGTGCTGGGGACCGACATGCAATACCACGTTGCTATAGCATACAGGGCCCACAGGACTACGACGGGCAGGTCGAATTTCCATGTGCCGCGGACCACGCCCGGGTAAAGGGCTGTACCCATTGAAGCGACTGAAAGCGATGCGGACGCAGCGACCAAAGGGCCTCTCGGCGAGGCCAGGGAACGTGGCGGATGGAGAGAACGGGCCATTGGAGGTTCTTCGTACCGTTCAGATCGTCCGGTGATGATCGGGGGCCGAGTTATCGCCCCCGTCGGGAGCGGCGGATAGATGAATCTCGGCCGGCCGCGCTTCGAACGAAAGATGCTCTGGTTCTCTGCATTCGTTAAAGTGGGTGTGCCCGTTGGGGTCGAACCGACTCCTTTTCGAGCCACTTCTCACAGGGACCCAAGGCAAGCCGATGGGACCGGTGGCGGTAGTACGTGCGCGATCCGGGAAACCCCCAAGCCCGATTTCCCGTATCGGTTTGGAAGATTGGCTTTCCCGGTTTGCGGAATCTGGTACAATGTTTTCGGGTTCCCTGCCGGCCGGTCGATGGCTGGAAGAGGGAATATGCCCTGCGGGCCGTTCGGCCTTTAACGCAGGGTGCAGGGTTTTGTGACATCCCGGGCGCATTCTGCGATCGGGAACCCTTGTTCGGAAGGAGTCTGTCGCATGTCTTTCTCTGGTGCTTTTTTGATGCGTCGTGGTCGGCCAATGCCCGGCACCGGTCGAGGCTTTACCCTCATCGAACTTCTGGTCGTCATCGCGATTATCGCGCTTCTCATCGGGCTTTTGCTGCCCGCGCTGGGCAAGGCACGCAAGGCCGCGCGGCAGACGATCTCGCTCTCGAACATCCGGCAGATCGCCGCAGCTGGCGCGGTGTACCAATCCGACCGAAAGGGCAGTCTGCCGATGACACCGACCTATCGAGGCCGGTCGGGGCCCGATAACCTCAACCTGCCGTTGGCGAATCTTGTTGGGTGGTGCACATGGTCGTCGTGGGGCAAGAGCACGGCACAACGATGGGCTGGTCAGGGATTCGACATTGCCCCGGGCAATCGGGTGCTCAATCAGTATCTCACCAGCGAACCTCTGCCGACGCCCCCTATCGGAGGCTTCTTGCCGGCGGGGGCGGATCGCGACAATTTCCAGATTCCCGTGACCCGCGACCCGAGCGACAGGGTCGGGCACCAGCAGAACTGGCCGAACGCGAACACCAGTCCGGCCTCGAGTTGCTATGACGATGTGGGAACGAGTTATCAGTGGCAGGCCAAGTGGTATGAGCAGATCCAGTTGGCCTACAACCTCGGTAACCCCCCCTCGGCAGATCAACTGGTTCGGGCCTTCCGCTTGGGCCAGAATCGGTTCCGCCTGGCCGACGCGTTCGCGCCTTCTCGATTGGTGTGGCTGAATGACGAGTGGGCAGACATCATCATGAACAGCGCCAGCCCCACGTACCGCATCCGGAATGGCTACGACGATTTCAACAAGTCGGTCTTGGCATTCATGGACGGCCACTCGGCCTACCGCGAGGTCTACCCGGGCGGCTCGTCCGACCCCAACGCCCGGCTGCGGCCCGACTTGGTTCGTGCGTTCAACAACGAGCATTACACGGTGATCTTCCCCGATCTGCGTCCGGGAAACTTGCCGCCTTGAGCGGCGGTTTGTAATAAGGAAACGCACATGTTCGATGGTGATGACGGTGAGCGAAACAAGAAGATCGTGATCGGCGTGCTGGTGACTCTGTGCGTCGGGTTCCTCGTGTGGCAAGTGGGCAAGGGAATGGGGTACTTCGGAACGTCTGAATCCACGGCGGGCGGACCGGCGGTCACTACCGGAACTCCTGCGACCCAACTCGAACCCGATGGCTCTATCCCGAAAGTGGTGATAGAGCCCCCGCCGGAAGCCACACCAGCGAACCGAAGACGCGTCTCGGATCCGCAGTAAGGGAAGGTCGGAAGAGGTGGCCGGCGGGTTGGGGTCGCTCCTGGTGGCCCCGAGCCGCCCCTCCGGCTTCCTGCTGACTTTGCAACAAGCAGACGGCCGTCATCGCGCGGTGGCGGCGCGGGAGACCGCCGACTGGACGCGGTCCAGGCGTGGCGATTCGACGGTGTCGGAGCGGACAAAGGCGTAGACATCGAAGTCGCTTTCGGGACCTTCGCTTCGGGCCAGCCAAAGGACGCCGTCGGCCTCGCCGCGATTGGTGTTGAGCCAGGTGTGGATGGCGTCGCCGGCGGCGGCGGCGTCGATGGGTAATTTGCCAACGGCGAAGCGCAGGGCGGCGAGGCTGTTGACGGTTTGGTCGTTGTCAACGACGCCGACGCCCTGGGCGGCGAGGTTGGCCGTCAGGTCGGCGATCTTGGCGGCTGCGGCGGGATCGATCGGTTGGGGGAGGTCGTTGACGATCAGGACTCGGCCGAAGGAAACTTCCGGGGTGGCGGAAGCGGTGTGGATGCGGGCGATTTCGGAAGGGTCGTCTTCAAAGACGGCGGCCTCATCGCGCGGGCCGACGCCGCCATAGATGATGGGGTCAGAGGACTCGGACCATTCGCCCGCGTCCGCGTTGCGGCCATCCATGATGTAGGAAGCGAGGAGTGCCCCACCGCTGAAGAAGGCGACAATGGCGAAAACCATGCCGGCGTTGACGCCCGCCTTGAAGGGCTTGGTGTTGGCGCGGCGGCTGGCGACGCGGTTGGACGCACGGGTGCCGGCCCGGCTGCGGGCGGCTTCGACGCGATTTCGGGCCGACTCTAACTGGGCGGCGGCCGACCGGCGCATCCGTGGGGCTGGGGGGGGCGCGAGCGGAGTGGGGACGTCCGGGGTTGGGGCGTCGGGAGCGACCACGGGCGGGATGGCGTCGGCCTTGGCGTGGGGGTTGGCGTACGGCTTGCCGAAAGCGCGGTTGACGGCTTCGGCGGCGACCCGAGCGGCGGTTTCGGCGGCGGCGGTGCCGCGGGCGGCGGCTTGGCCGACCCAGCGCGAGGCCGGATCGTGGGGCGAAGCACCGACGGGCGCGACGCCCTCTTGAACGAACTCGCCGGTCCACCAGTTGCGGACGCGGAGTTTGGGGAAGAAGCGGCCCGAGGGGGTCTCGACAGCGCCGACCCCGGCCATGGCAGCCGCGGCCACGGCACCCGCCAGAACGGGGGTGCCGATGGGGGCCCCAATGGGAGCCGCGTTGGGTGCGGGGGCGAACGAGGGGAGAGGGGGCGGGGCGAATGGGCCGCCGGCCATGCTGGGCAGATCGATGGGGCGGAGCGAAAACGGATCGGCGGATTGCAGGACGGTGGCGAGATCGGCGAGGAGTTCCGCGGCGTTGGCGTAGCGCTTGTCGTAGTCGGTCATGGCGCGGCGGATGACCCACTTGACGGCCTCGGGGACGCGCTTGGAGAACTGGCTGAGGACGCCGTGAGCGGGGAAGGAATCTTCGACCAGTGAGTAGAGGACGGCACCGGTGCCGTAGAGATCGAACTTGCTGCCGTCGACATCCTGGACCTTCACGCCCCGGAGGGCCATGCGGACCATCTCGGGGTCGCGGAAGTACTCGGTGCCGTGGGTGGTGAGCGTCATCGCGCTGCGGAGGCTGGAGACGAGGCCGAAGTCGACCAGGTGGGCGCGGCCGTCGCGGGAATCGATGATGATGTTGTCGGGCTTGACGTCCTTGTGCCAGAGGCCGCCCCGGTGGTAGAGGTCGAGGGTGCGGACAAGGTCATAGGTGTACGAAAGGGCGGCTTTCAACGCTTGAGATGAGAGCCCGGTGGCCTCGCTCTGGGCGTGCAGCCGGCGGGTGACGAGCGAGAGATTTTCGCCGGGAACGTATCGCATGACGTAGTAGAAGCGCTCGGGGGCGAGTTCGTAGTCGAGTATGAGGAGGAGCCGCTTGGCGGCGTCGAGGGAGCGGCTCTCGCGGACGATCTGGGGGAGGGTGCTGCCGTCTTTGAGGGAGAAACTCTTGATGACGACCTGGCCGATATCGACCAGCCCGCCGCGGGCCAAAGCGGCCCGCTTGAGATCATCGGGCTCCGCGATGTAGAGTTTCGCGCCCGAGCCGCCGGTGGGCAGGCTGCCGACGATTTTGTAGCCCTCGAACTGTCCGGCCCGGGCGGGCGGACGATCGGCGCCCGGGGCTGCGGCCAAGACGGCCGGGACCCGCTTTTCGACGCCTTCCATCACCCCGCCCATCCCGAAGAGGCGGAGGGGGTTCCCGATAAAGAGGCGATAGATGGACTTGCCACCGGCAAGGAACTCGTCCTGGATGGCGCGGCCGTAATGCGATGAGGACGACCAGCGGCCGATCACGAGGGTGCCCATGACCATGGGGATGTAGACGAGGCCGGTGAGGACGCTGCCGACGAGACGGGCGATATCGGTGACGGTGTTCAGGAGGAACCGACCGGCCTGCGCGAGGACCCAGCCGAGCCCCTTGAAGATGGGGACCACGAGATAGACGATGGCGAAGACGCCGACCAGAATGGCCGCCAGAACTCCGAGGACTGCGAGCACAGCGCTCATACAACGGCTCCCTTCGGCGGGACGGGGAAAAACTTCCGCCGGACCGCAGACTTCACTTCAGCCGCGTGGCCTGGTCGAGTTTTCGGAGCTCCATCTGGCGTTGGTAGATTTCGCCGATGGCCTCGTCGAACATCACATCCGCGGCGGCAGCCTCCTGTTTGGGAGTGAGGGAGAGTCCGTTTCGCGCGGGTTCGGCGGCTTCCTCCGCGGTGAAGGAATAAATGGCGATCACTTCGGTGAGACGGACGCGGAGGATGTCGCGGACGCGGGCGAGACGGCGGCTGACGGTCGGTTCGGAGATTCCGAAGGCGGCGGCGACTTCTTTCCCGGGTTTACCCTCGAGCACCCGCATTGAGAAAATCGAGAAGTCCGCGAACTCGATCTCTTGCTGCGTGACCCGGATGGCCTTTTCGACCTTGGCCCTAAAGACGGCGGCCTCGTATTGGGCGTCCGGGGCGGCCTCGCCGGAGGCGACCATCCAGGATTCGTCGAACTCGGCGGCTTTGCGGCTGCCGCCACGCTTTTGGGCGCCGCGGCGGTCGAGTTCGTCTCCCAGGACGTGCTTCGCGATGGCAAGCAGCCAGGTGCTGAACCGGGCCCCGCGGCTAGGGTCAAACCGGTCGATGGATTCGGAGAGGGCCGCGAGGGTTTCTTGGGAGAGATCTTGGACGGTTTGGGAGCCGATGCGGCCTTTTCCCCATTTCATGAGTTGGGCGCGGACGACCGGCCCAAAGGTTTCCCATAGTTCAAACCACGCAGCTTGGTCGTTGCCTCGAAGGCGGCCAATGAAGCCGGTTGTCATGGGGGTGAGCATGGCGGTTGGTACGGGCGGGGCTGGGGAAGGATACGGGGGGGGGCGGCCTTAGAGGTGGCGGCGACCAGCAGAGGAAACGGAGAAGAGCGGAGGGTAGAAGACGGCGTGCCAGAGTGTGTGATTAGGATTGGGGCATGGTGCTTTACTTGGCAGCGGACTTGATATGGGCGTCGAAGATCAAGGGCGTAGGGGATGCGGCGGGCGTGGCGTGCCGACCGGTTCGCACGTTGGAGATGCTGGAGGCGCGGCTCGGCGACTCAGACGTCCGGGCGTTGGTGCTGGACCTGGACGTGCCGGACATGGCGATGGCGATGATCGCGCGAGTGCGGGGTTGGGAGAAGGAGGCGGCGGGGCGCAGGGTGCGGGTGCTGGCTTGGGGGCCGCACGTGGAGGTCGGGCTCTTGAAGGGTGCGCGGGAAGCGGGCGCGGACGAAGTGGTGACGCGGGGCGGGTTCGATCACTCGATGGGTGAGACCTTAAAGCGGCTGGAGAGCGGGAAGTAACGCGGCGATCCGGGCCGCCAATTCCGCATCAAAGCGGGGTTCGGAGAACTGTTCCGCGTTTCGGCGGATGGCCGGCACGTCGGGCGCTGGGCAGCGCGGGATGGCGTCGAGCAGCGCGGCGACCGTTGGTTCGTGAAAGAACGAGCCGGTGATGCCGCGTTGCACGATGTCGAGGGCGCCGCCTTGAGCGAAGGCGACCACGGGGAGCCCGCAGGCTTGAGCTTCCGCGGCGACGATCCCGAAGTCTTCGATCTGAGGAAACAGGAAACAACGGGCGGTTCGGTAGAGTGCGAGCAACTCGGGATCGCTGACGCGGCCCAGCATCCGGACCGAGGTGCCGCATTGGGAGGCAAGGGACGCCCGCTGGGAACCGTCACCCGCGATGAGCAAGGGGTGGCCGGTGTGGTTGGCAGCCCGGATGGCGAGGTCGATCCGCTTGTAGGGCTCGAGCGCGGAAACGACGAGCCAGGGTCCGCCGGGAGCGCGGGGAGTTGGCGGAGGGGTGAAGTAGCCGGTTCGGACCGGCGGGAACACGACGCTCGACTCCCGTCCCCACGAATCGCGGATGGCGCGCTTGGTCGCGGACGAATTGGCAAGAAAGACGTCCACGTTCGCGGCCGAACTGCGGTCCCACTCGCGCAGGGCATCGCCAAAGACTTCGAGACCGAGGCGGCGGGCGACCGAACCCTCGGCGTACTCGGAACCCAGCGACCAGAGGTATCGGGCCGGGGCGTGGCAGTAACAGAGGTGAGAGACGCCCGGGGGCGCGTTCAAACCCTTGATCGCCGCGGAACTTGTGGAAATGAGGAGATCGAAGGGTTGCCGGCGGTGGAGGTCGGCGATGCGCGAACCGAGAGCCTGGACCGCGAGCGGGTAGAGCGGGAGGAGCCAGCGGCGGGCGAGGTTGAAAATCGAACCCGAGCGGCCCAAGGGCGAGACGATGCGCGGGAGGTTGTCGATGGCGGGGGTGATCGGTCGGCCGTCGTCGAACATCGTGACGATGGCGGCGACGTCGCCGAGAGATTGGGCCACCTTGATGACGCGGTCGAGAACCCATTCGCCGCCGCGAAGACCGACGAGCCAGTCGTGGGCGACGAGGATGTTGGGGCGTGACAACACGAGTGGGACTCAAGCGTATTCCGGATGGGTGATTTTGCCCGGCAATGCGATCGTGGATGGTTGGAAAACACTGAGGGCCGGTAGAGTTGACGAGCCCTGGTCAGAATTGCGGGGCGGGTGTGCGTGAAAATTGACGGAATGGTCGATACTTTCCAATGTGATTTCCCACACTCTTATCGATGCGGCGACGGCTTCCCCGGCACGGCTGGTGTTCCCGAGCGGGGACTGGTCGATCGACCCGAACCTGACGTTCATGAACCACGGGTCGTACGGGTCGGTGCCCCGGGCGGTGCAACGGGCGCAAGACGAGGCGCGGGCCCGGATGGAGCGCGACCCGGTCCGGTTCTTCAAGTTTGACCTTGAGAAACTGATGGACGGGGTGCGGGCGTCGTTGGCGGCGTTCTTCAACTGCCGCGCGGCGGATCTGGCGCCGGTGCCGAACGCGACGATCGGGCTGGCGACCATTCTGGCGAACATCGATCTCAAGCCGGGCGACGAGATTCTGATCACCGACCACGAATACGGGAGCCTGACCAACGAATTGGAGCGGGTGTGTGCCCGTACCGGGGCGCGGGTGGTGAAGGTGAACATCCCGTTCCCGATCTGCGATGCGAACGGGGGTTCGGGCGGCGTGGCGGAGCGGTTTCTGGCGGGCCTGAGCGACCGGACACGGATCGGGTTCATCAGTCACATCACGAGCGCGACTTCGCTGGTGTTCCCGGTGGCGGCGGTCGTTGACGAGTTCAACCGACGTGGCATCGACATCGTGGTGGACGGGGCCCATACGCCGGGGCAGATTCCCGTGGACCTGACCGGGCTGAAGGCGACGTACTGGGTGGGGAGCGGGCACAAGTGGCTGAGCGCCCCCAAGGGGACGGGCTTCCTGTATGTGCGGCCCGACAAACAGGCGGGCTTCCGACCGTTATCGCTCTCCAGCCGCGCCAACAAGGTGAGGCCGGACCGGGCCCTCTATTTGCGTGACTTTGATTACATGGGAACGGACGACTATTCCGGGATGCTGGCGGTGCCGACGGCGATCTCGACGCTGGGTTCTTTGCTGGAGGGGGGTTGGCCGGCGCTGTTGCGGCACAACCATGAGTTGGCACTGCGCGGGCGTGACGTCGTGTGCGGGATGCTCCGCATGGATGCTCCGGCCCCCGACACGATGGTGGGCTCGATGGTGACCATCCCGATCCCCGACCCCGACGCGACGCTGCTGAACCGTCCGACGTGCTACGACGATGCCCTGCAGGACGAACTCTTCAACAACCACGGCGTGGTGGCCCCCGTGTGGCGCTTCGGTGACGCGAACACGCGGGTGGTGCGGATGTCGGCCCAGTTGTACAACACGGTCGAACACTTTGAGCGGCTGGGGCACGCGCTGGCGACGGAACTCGCGCGCGAGCGGCGAGATCAAGCGCCTCTCTGGCGGACCGCCAGCGACATCCGCCGGGCCATCGCGGGTTAAGCGCGGAGTCATCGCCGGCGACCGGCAGCTCGCGACGGCGCGAAGCTACGCTAGGGTGCCCCCTCGATGAGCACCGACATCCCACATCCGCTGGCCCCCGAGGTCGAGAAAGGCCCCGTCCGGGAGTTGCTGTCGATCGCCGCGCCCACCGTCGCGACGATGTCGTCGTACACGCTGATGCAGTTTGTCGACAAGTGGATGGTGTCGCGGATCGGTGACGACCCGATTTACGTTGGAGCGCAGGGCAACGGCGGGTTGGCGGCCTTTGTGCCCATCGCCGTGGTGATGGGCTTTCTCACGATCATCAATACCTATGTCTCGCAGAACCTCGGGGCCGGGAAGCCGGAGCGGGGCGCGGCGTACGCGTGGAACGGCCTCTGGATCGCTCTGGTTGCGGCGGTGCTGCTGATCCCGTACGGCGTCTTCATGCCCCGACTGTTTGAGTGGATCGGCCACAGCCCCGAGCGTGTTGCCTTGGAAGCGGGGTATGGCCAGATCCTGGTGTACGGGGCCTTCCTGACGATGGCCACGCGCGGCATCTCGCAGTATTTCTATGGGATTCACAAGCCGTGGGTGATTCTGGTGGCCGGGCTCGCGGGGAACGTCGTCAACTTCGTGCTGAGTTACGGCCTGGTACTGGGCAACTTCGGGCTGCCCAAGTGGGGGATCGAGGGAGCCGCGATCGCCACGGTCATTGGCACGGGCGTTGAATTCTTGATCCCGCTGTGGTCGTTCCTCTTCCCGATGCACCGAAAATACGGCACCCGGGGGGTTTGGCGGCCCTCGCGGAGTCATGTGCTCGACATCGCCAGACTGGGCTGGCCCGGGGCCGTCATGTTCGGAAACGAGATGATCTGCTGGGCCGTCTTCATGGTGAAACTGGTCGGCGGATTCGGGGAAAAGCACTCCACGGCGGGGTGGATCGCGCACCAGTACATGTCGCTCTCTTTTATGCCAACCGTGGGCATCTCGATCGCCATCACCGCGACGGTCGGCAAGTGCATGGGCATGGGCCGTCCGGACTTGGCGGCCCAGCGGGCCAAGTTGGGCGTGGCCCTGGCGTGCATCTACATGAGCGTCTGCGCGGTGCTGTTTGTGGTGTTTCGAGAAGACTTGGTACGGCTCTTCATCCGCGAAGGGACAGACCCGGCGGATGCGGAACTGCTGGTGAGGCTCGGCTCGGGGTTCCTGATCGCCACGGCGGCGTTCCAGTTCTTCGACGGGCTGGCGATGTCCCTCACGGGGGCGCTGCGAGGCGCGGGCGACACCGCCTGGGTGGGGATCGTCACCATCCTTCTCTCGTGGGGCGTCATCGTGGGGGGCGGGCACTTCATGGTGTGGCGGTTCCCGGAATTGGGATCGATTGGACCCTGGATCGCGGCCGCGGCGTACATCATCTTGCTGAGTCTGGCGATTCTCGCGCGGTTCGCGGGCGGAAAGTGGAAAACCTTGCGGTTGGTCGATGCGTCGGCGACGGTCGCGGCCCACTGACGATCGCATATCGGTTACACTGGCCAGGTGTCCGGGCCGACGCGCCGCCCGAAAGAGACTCGACCTTAAGATGCGGTGCTGCCCTAAGGAAGGGGAACGGTTGGTGATGACGGACATGGAATATGCGGGGGGCGACGAGGGCGGTTTGGCGAGCGATCGGCGGGTGATCCGGCTCAAGCGGCGGCTGGTGCGCGAGGCGATGGTCGCGGTCTCGATGCTCGAATCGGCGGTTCAGGCCCTGTGGACGCTGGATGCGGACGCGGCGATGCGGGTCCGGCTGACCGACGACCGCGTCGACAACGAAGAGGTCGAGATCGAGCAGGAGTGCTATGAGATCCTCGCGCTCTATCACCCGTTCGCGCGCGAGTTCCGGATTATCACGTTCGTCCTCAAGGTGAACTCGGATATCGAACGGGTCGCCGACCACGCCAGTTCGATCGCAAAGGTCACGGTCAAGATATCGAAGTTGAACTGCGCCGGGCCGGTTTGGCCGACCGCGCTCGTGGAACTCTCGCAGCGGGTTCCGGCCATGTGCCACGAACTTCTGCGGGCGGTGCTGGACGAGGACACCGAGGCCGCGCGTCGGCTGGTGGTCAGCGACGAAATCATCGATCAATTGGACCGCCGTCTCTTTGAGGAAACGATGGAGATGATGAAGCGCGACCACTCGGATCACGGGGTCGCGGTCGCGATGTACATTTACCGAGTCGGCCGCGAGTTGGAAAGGATCGGCGACCTGATGGCGAATATCGCCGAGGACGTGGTGTACCTCGCGACGGGCGAGATCATCCGGCACGCGAAGCGGAAGCACCGGACGCCCAAGAGCACGAGCTGAACGCAGCGAATCGGAGAAGCGAACACAGAAGAGACGGGAAACCCGCGGCGGAGGCAGGTTCAGATCGTGCTCTTTCCGGAATCTTTGCTCTCGGGATGCGATCAATACCGCCGGCGTTCGGCCGCCCGCGCGTGGGCCTCCAGACCCTCGATGCGGGCGAACGCGGACACGCGGTCGATGAGTTCCGGGCCGGGTTCGGGCGTTTCCATGAAGGTCCGCACCTTCAGGAACGAGAAGACCGAAAGCCCGCCGGTGAGGGCCGCCCAGCCGCCCGTCGGCAGCGTGTGATTGGGGCCGAGCCCATAGTCTCCGAAGACCTCGGCGGTTGCGCGTCCGATGAAGACGGCTCCGGCGTTGCGGATGGCGGGTTCGACCGCTGCGGCGTGCTCGATCATAAGTTCCAGGTGCTCGGGGGCGAACGCTTCGGCGAAGGCAACGGCTTCGTCCACGCCGGCCGCGAGCAACACGCCCCCGTTGCGGAGCGCGATGGCGGCGGTGGCGCGGGTCGGCAGGGTTGCGAGTTGCTGTTCGAGTTCGCGCTCGACGGCATCGATCAAACGGACGTCGGTGACGATGAGCACGGGCAGGGCGTCCTCGTCGTGCTCTGCCTGGGCCAGGAGGTCGGCGGCGATGAGGGCCGCATCCGCGTGCCTATCGGCGATGATCAGGAGTTCGGAAGGACCCGCGACGAGGTCGATGGTGGTGCGATCGCGGATGAGCGACTTGGCGGCCGTCACCCACCGATTTCCGGGCCCGGTGACGATGTCGCAGGCGGGGAGGCCGAACAACCCCTCCGACATCGAGACGATGGCGGGGATGCCGCCCAACGGCAGCACGCCGTCGGCTCCGGCGATCGCCGCGGCGGCCAGGGTTTCGACCGTGGGCTTTGGGCTTGCGACCCAGACCGACGCCACGCCCGCCGCCCGCGCGGTGATGGCGGTCATCAGCACCGAGGAGGGGAGGGGATAGCGGCCGCCCGGCGCGTAACACCCCGCGGAAGAAAGTGGGATCACGCGGTGACCGGCGCGGACGGCCTGGCCGGCCTGGGTCGGGCCGGCATGGGTCGGGCCGGTCTGGAACCCGTCACCGGGGGTTTGGGTGTCGAGATCGTTGATGCAAGCCCGTTGCGCGAGCGCGAAAGCGCGGATGGAGTCGGCCGAGGCCTCCAGCCCATGCCGCGTGGCGGCGGGGAGCGCTCCCAGGGCCGCACGGAGGCGTTCGGGCCTGATCACCAGTTCCGCAGCGCGGGTGTGCGGTGGAACATCGCCGAAACGCTCGGCGAGGGTCAGCGCGTGCGTTTCGCCACCCGAGCGGATGGCTTCGACGTGGCCCCGAGCGGCGCTGAGCGTTGCATCGTCGATCGCGGCGGCGCGGCGGCGCGTGAGGTCGGAAGGGTCCAGCAGCCGGAGCAAGCTCATTGCGGTCCGCCTTTCGCGTTTCCGGGCCGCCTTGAAACAGCCAGGCCCCGGCGGTCGAGTTCATCGGCCACGCGCGCCAGATCGACCCCTGCGGAAGCGAGGTGAGCGAGCGTGAAGTACAGAACGTCGGCGGCTTCGTGGGCGATGGCGGCGGGGGTTGCGGCTTCGGCGAGTTCCGTCGCTTCTTCGATCAGTTTCGCACGCAAGAGTGCGGGATCTGATGCGAGTCGGGCGGAGTAGGAGCCGGGCGTGGCGGCGGCCATCTGAGCCTGAATGCGGGCGAACGTGGCGGTGATTCCTCGGTCCGGTCCGAAGCACGTGCGCGTGCCTTGGTGGCAGAAGGCTCCCAGTTGGCGAACGGTGAAGAGCAGCGTGTCGCGGTCGCAATCGATGCCGATCCGCACGAGCTCCTGGGAGTGGCCGCTGGAAGCGCCTTTCTCCCACAGCCCGCGGTGGCGCGACCAATAGACGCCCCGGCCGGTGCCCAAGGCCCGGGCCACGCTCTCCGCGTTCGAATACGCGAGGCCGAGCGTGACCCCAAACTCGTCACTCACGATTGTGGGCCACAAGCCGTCGGGGCGATCGGAGACCAAGGGTGCCGTGAAAGCTTCGGCGAGGGAGAGGCGACCGGTGTAGAGGGCCATACCGACCTGGGCATCGGCGCCCAGACGGTCGAGCGCAGCGATGTCGTGGGGGGTGGTCACTCCGCCCGCGATCGTGACACGGGAATCACCCGCCGCGGCGACGATGGCGGCCACCAAGTCGAGATTGGTGCCCTGCATACGGCCTTCTCGCTCCACGAAGGTGATGAGGAAGCCGCCGACGAACTCGCGCACTTCGGCGATGCGATCAAGGATCGAACGGCCGGTCTTGGTGCGCCAGCCGTGCGTCACAACGTCCCCATCAAAGGCATCCAAGGCCGCGATGGCCCGCTGACGCGGGAGCTGGCCGAGAATCTCGGGGGTCGCGGCGGTGCCGAGGATCACCTTGGCCGCGCCAAGATCGAGCCAACGGAGGGCCGCTTCAACCGAGCGGATGCCCCCGCCGACGCGGCAGGCCGCACGCGGAAGGAGTGTGCGGATGAGGACCTCGTTGCTCCCGGTACCGATCGCGGCGTCCAAGTCGATGACCGCGACCTCCCCCACCGGCGCGAAGCGGTCGGCGATGGGGCCGGGATCGCCGGCGTCGAGCGCCTTGTCGCGACCGCCGATCAGTTGCACGGTGGAGCCGGATTGGATGTCGATGGAGGGGATGAGCATGGGTGTTTGGAGAGACGAAAAGACGACGGGACGAAGGAACGAGGAAACGCAGAGACGCAACGATCAGAGCCTGATCGGGACACCGGCTTGGGCAAGGGCCCGCTTGGTGTCGCCGATGGTTTCGGGGCGTTCGTGGAAGACGGTCGCCGCGAGAAGGGCATCGGCACCGGCCCGGGCCGCATCGATGAAGTGACCGGCGGTTGCCGCTCCCCCACTTGCGATGACGGGGAGGTTGACCCGCGCTCGAACCCTGCGGATCGCGTCCAAGTCGTACCCGCCGCCCGTGCCGTCGTTGTTCCAACTCGTGAGCACGATTTCTCCCGCCCCGAGCGCCTCAACCCGCGCCGCCCACTCCGCAAGATCGAGGCCCGCGTTCACCTTCCCCGCATGGGAGACGACCGTGAAGCCCGAGGCCGCGGCGGGATCGGAACGACAGTCGATCGAAGCGACCACACACTGCGCGCCGAACCGTGCCGCGAGGGCGGTGATGAGCGCTGGATCGAGGATGGCCGCGGTGTTGACCGCGACCTTGTCGGCCCCGGCCTCCAGCAGGCTTTCCACGTCCTCCGCAGCGCGGACGCCGCCGCCGATAGTGAGGGGGATTCCGATGGCGGCCCTCACGGAGCGCACGGTTTCGAGCCGCGTCCCGCGGGCTTCATCGGTGGCGGTGATGTCGAGGACGACAAGTTCATCCGCCCCGGCGGCCTCCTGAGCCGCCGCCAGAGTGGCGGGGTCCCCCATGTCACGCAGGTTTTGAAACCTGACGCCCTTTACGACGCGGCCGCTCCGCACATCAAGACAGGGGATGATGCGGATGGTCAGCATGCCTCACCCGCTGGGATGGTGCAGGTGGCTTCGAGTCCGGCGGTTCGGGCCCAACGTGCCAACAGACCCAGGCCCCACGAACCCGAGAGTTCGGGGTGAAACTGACAGGCGACAACGGGTCCGCGCTCGACCGCGGCGATGAAGCCGCCTCCGTACTCCGTCGTCGCGATCGACCAGCCCTCCGGGGGCTCGACTCCTTCCGTCGATACGCGAAAGGAGTGGGCGAAATAGGCGTGACCGGGTCGCACGATGGGCCCATCCCCGCTGACGGTGTTCCAGCCCATGTGCGGGAGGCGGAGCGATGCAGGCAGCCCGAACCGGGCGACCGCGGCGGGCAACACCGAGAGCCCGGTCGCGCCCGGCGATTCGTCGCTCGAAGCGCAGAGCATCTGAAGCCCGAGGCAGATCGCGAGCAAGGGCGACCCGGCCCGGACGCGATCGATGATCGCTGAGTCCAGACCGCCACCGCGAAGGGCGGCGAGCCCCGGACCAAACGCCCCGACGCCCGGGAGCACGACCGCGCTCGCGTTGCGGATGCTGGCCGGGCCGTTCGCGCGCTCGGCGGCGATCCCCAGGCGGGCGAACGCGGCCACCACCGAGGCGGTGTTGCCGACGCCGGTCTCGATGATCGTGACCCGCTGTGATGCCGGACCCCGGCCCGTCATAACACGCCCTTAGTGCTGGGCACCGTGGTTTCGCCGGTGAGCCGGACGGCCTGGGCCAGGGCGAGGGCGAAGGCCTTGAATCCGGCCTCCGCCTTGTGATGATCGTTCTCACCCCGGACGACATCGAGGTGGAGCGTGAGCCCCGCGGCCGCGGCGAGGCTGGTGAAGAAATGAGCGATGTTCTCGCACGCAAGGCCGCCGATGGTGTCGCGAGTCAGGTCAAGGTTGACGGTGGCGTGAGGACGGCCGGAGAGGTCGATGACGGCCCTCGCCAGGGCTTCATCGAGCGGGGCGTAGGCGGACCCGAAGCGGGCGATGCCGCGCTTGTCGCCCACCGCCTGCGCGAGCGCGGCACCGAGTGCGAGGGCACAATCTTCGGCCGTGTGGTGATCGTCGATGTGAAGGTCGCCGGTGGCCCGGAGGGTGAGATCGAGCCGGGCGTGTTTGGCGAGGGCGGCGAGCATGTGATCGAGAAAACCGATGCCCGTGGCGATGGTGGATGTGCCCGTGCCATCAAGATCGAGCGCGACGTCGATCGTGGTCTCGTTGGTGGTTCGGGTGAGCGAGGCGGTTCGCATGGATCTTCCTTGCTGATGGCGTAGAGAGTGAGAGTGGGAGTCGCGCAAACGGGAAGGGCAACGCCGGGCGGTTCTATTCATTACTAGAGATCGGAACGCAGGAACAAGTGGTTCGAAGAAGACAGCGGTCAGCAGAACTCACGACACCGGCGGCAGATTCGGACCTCTTCACACACCCTCCCTTGAATCGATCTGGGTTCCGCCTCGGTGACTGGGTGACGCTGCGATGAATGAACGTCCGGCGGAAACCGAGGCTTCAAGGGCGCTCAGGAGCGTGCGGAACTCGTTTTCGTTTCCCGGAAGGGTGATGCGGAGCCGGTCGTGCAGGTTGAGAGCGGAGAACGTGCGGACGCTCACTCCCTGTTCGAGCAAACGTTCGTGGGTGTCCCGTGCGTCCCGGAACTGCGCGAGCACGAAGTTGCCCTGCGTGGGGAGAGAGGGAACGCCCAGAGCGTTCAAGAACGATGAAAGTTCCGCACGCTCGGCCCGCACGCGTGCCGCGGCGGCACTCGCGCTGCCGTCGGGACGGGTGATGCAGGTTTCGGCTGCCGCGAGTGAGAACGCCGAGACCGGGAAGGGGCCTGCGGCGGCCCGCATCGCGCGGATGATGGGCTCGGGTCCCAGGGCGTAGCCGACTCGCAGCGACGCGAGCCCGAAGAACTTGGAGAAGGTCCGGATGACCACCGTGTTGGGAAGCGAGAGCGCCAACGCCGTGAGATCGAGATCGGCGTACTCGGCGTACGCGAGATCGACGAGCAGGAGTGTGGCGGGAAGGGCGCATGACAGGGCGATGAGATCCGTCGGCGCGATGACCGCGCCCGTCGGGTTGTTCGGGCTGACCACCGAGAGAACGGCCGCGCCGGACGCCGCCGCGATGGCGCCCGTGACCGGGAACGGGCCTCCCCACCACTCGATGGCCTCCACCATTGCGCCGGCGCTGCGTGCGTAGTGCGGGATCATCTCGAACGAGGGAGTCGTGGCGACCATGCGGCGACCGGGTTCGAGAAAGACGCGGCAGAGACGGTCGATGGCTTCGTCGCCGCCGGCGGTGACGAGGACTTGTTCGGCGGTGACCCCCTGGGTTTCGGCGATGAGCGCTTCGAGGCGGCGGGGCGTCGAGTATCGGTTCGAGGAGGCCTGGATCGCGGCCAAGGCACGGTTGAGCACGCTTGCGCCGGGCGGGCGCCCCTCGTTGGCATCGAGTTTCAAGCGGATGCGAGCGTCCTGTGGGGGTGGCGCGTACGCGGTCAGAGAGACGGCGATCGGCCGGGGCCGGGGAGAGGGCGGCTGGGGCGGCTGGGGCGGCTGAACGATTTCGGGGATTGCGTTCATGGGATGATCTGCGAGAGCGACGAGACCACGAGATCGGTGCCGCCGCAGGAACGGATGCGGGGGATGAGGATCGGGAGTTGCGAACGGGGAACGGCGGCTTTGACGGCGTACCCCGCTCCCGAGTGCAGCCTCGAGATCGTCGGCTCGCGCATGCAGGGGAGGGCGGCGCACACCGCCTCGAGCGACGCATCGGTGACGTTGACCTCGAGCATGACGCGGCTCCGGGCCTCCAGCACCGAGCGCAGCAGCATGACAAGCCGGTCAATCGCGGAGCGGCGGACGGGATCGGCCATGGCCGCGGGGCTGGCGTAGAGCCTTGTAGAGGACGTCAGGATCTCGGCGAAGGGCACGAGGTTCTGGGCTTTGAGCGTCTCCCCGCTCGCGGCGAGGTCGACGATGAAGTCGGCGTCGTCGGGCGGGAAGGCCTCGGTGGCCCCGTAGGAGACCACGATGCGGGCGTCGATGCGCTGCTGCGCGAGCCAGTTTCGCGTGAGATTTTCATATTCCGAGGCGACCACGAGCGGGCGATCGGGCAGGGCACCGTTCAGGAGAAGCGTGGGCGGTGCCGCGGCCACCAGGCGAACGGGATCGAGTTCGGTGTCGAACACTTCAATGAGGTTCGTATCGAGTTCCTTCACCCAGTCGGCGCCGGCGAAGCCGACATCGCGCGAGCCCGAAACGAGCATCTCGACGACGTTCTGAGGCTTCAGAATCTTGGCGTCAAGGCCGGGGAGCGAGACCGTCGGGCGGTAGCCGCGGCTGCCGAGCTTGATGCTGATTCCGGCATCGCGAAGGAGCGAGAACAGCCCCTCCTGCATCCGGCCTTTTGGGAGGGCGAGCTTGAGGGGGAAGGTGGATGGATCGGACGTGGGGGCCGACGTGGGAGTGGATGCCGGGGTGAGGGCCGAGGACGGGAAGGTGGCAAATGGCATGACTGTGGCTCCGAAGTGGGTGGGTTTCGGGAACCTCTTGATGCGCCAATGGCACATCACGGTCCCCAAGAAAAGGGCGGGACCGGCGGAAGGAACAGGCTCGGATTGGGAAGCGGGGAACCCCGTTTACCGCACGAACCATCGCCGGTCACGCGATGCGTGATGGTGGCGATGATGATGGAAGGTGCAGGGGTTCATGAAGAGCGACAAACCGGACGCGAAAGGCCTGAAAAACTGGGGATCTAGGATTTGAACCTAGAACAACTGAGTCAGAGTCAGTCGTGTTACCGTTACACCAATCCCCAAACTGACGTAATCGATGGTAGGCCCCGTGGCGGGCGGTTTTCGAAGGCCCAAGGCCGGGCCCGGGGTGCCGCCCGAAGCGCCCGCATCTTTCCGTCGGCCGCGGGATTCCGTGCGCTTCAAGATGGTCCTTCTATCGCGTTTAGTCCGACTGGAGCGCTAAAGCGAAACCACCCCGGGCCGGTTGCCTCCCGAATCGCCCCTCCCAACCGCCGATGGAGTGGTGTTCATCGTGCAGCACCCGCGTTGCCCAATTCGGGGCACCGAGGGACCGAGCGCACCACGTTGGGGTGAGTTATGCAGATCGGTATAAATGCGTTGCGGTTGCAACAGACACTCTCGGCCGGAGCCGTCATCGCGGTCGTGGGGGCCGTCGTGGGGATTGCCTTCCCCATGAACCCCGCGTTCGCGGCGTGGGAGCCGGAGCACCACACCACCCAGCCTCACGCAGCGCCAGCCGTCCATGGACCGGCCAAGCCGACTGCTCGCAAGGCGAAGACTGCTCCGACCGCTCCCAAGGCGACTGCTTCGCCAACACCTGCGCCCGATGCCCCCGTTGCGGCTCCAGAAACTCCGCAAACCGGGCACGCATCCGCCTCCGAACCCGCGCCCGATGCCGATGCGGTCCTGAGCACACTGACCGAAGGCAATGCCCGCTGGACGTCGGGCAAGACTACGAATCCGCACACCGATGGTGCGTGGCGGGCCGAAGTGGCGAAATCGCAGCACCCGTTCGTGACCGTGTTGACGTGCGCGGATTCGCGGCTCCCCGTCGAGCGCATCTTCGACCAAGGCGTGGGCGACGTCTTCGTGGTGAGGGTCGCCGGGAACGTGGCCGGGGCGAGCGAGATCGGGACGATCGAGTACGGCGTCGGGCATCTGAAGACCCCTGTGCTCGTGGTGATGGGCCATACCAAGTGTGGAGCGGTCGCCGCGGCTGCCGCGAACGCGGATGTTCACGGGAAACTCGCGGAGCTCGTAAACCGTGTGAAGCCGGGCGTGGAACGGGCCAGGAAGTTAAACCCCGGCGCGACCGAAGAAGACGTGCTCGCGGCGGCGATCAAGGAGAACATCTGGCAGACGGTGTTCGACGTAATGAAGGAAAGCGCGGAGATCCGGGGAGCGGTGGCCCAGGGCCGAGTGCGGGTCGTGGGCGCTATGTGCGACATCACGACCGGCAAGGTACAGTGGATGGGGGAACACCCGTGGCAATCGGAATTGCTGGCGTCGCTGAAAGCGGCAGACGGGGCGCAGGCAGCGGTGAGCGCTGATGAGTAGGGCTGCTGTTCCCTGACCGTTCGCCCGGCCGGAAGAGGGTGATGGCCGCGTCCCAAAAACGAAGACCCCGACGCGTGGTGCGTCGGGGCATCCGTGTTTCTCTACTTACCTGGTTGCCACCTTAGCGGCGGCGACGGCCGATGGTGACGAGGCCGAGGCCAAGGAGTGCCGCCGCGCCCGGGGCGGGGACGAGCATGTCCTGAGCCGTGTCGCTGGTCAGGGCGTAGAGGTCTTGGGTCTCGGAGGCCAACACCTGGGCCGTGAGGTACGAGTCGGCCTTCGCCGCGATCGTGGCATCGCCGATGAAGAAGTTGCCCAAGGTGGTCGTCACGCTGTCGTCATACACCGTTTCCCAGATCGCAACCTGGGCAGCCGCCGCACGCTGCGCTGCGGTTCCGGTCACGTCTGCTTTGTAGACCGTGATGAGGCGGGCGATCTGCGCGGCCTTCAACAACCCCATGGGAGAAAAAGGCGCTGCATCCGGGTCGGGAGCCTGGTCGAGCGAGGTCTCGTTGTAGGAATACGTTTGATTGGTGCCCACGTTCTGCGTCAGTTCGATGCAGAAGGCGGTGAAGGTGGGCCCGAGGGGAGCGCCGGAGTTTGAGACGACCGTCCAGTTGAACTGCCCGGCATTGGTGCCGCCGCT
>Ga0163144_10008431_pt1 | contig 22321 bp, 16 predicted proteins | sample OliLak19BULKMAT1_FD_123175 | JGI IMG/M metagenome (GOLD analysis project Ga0163144, IMG submission 123175) | Freshwater microbial mat bacterial communities from Lake Vanda, McMurdo Dry Valleys, Antarctica - Oligotrophic Lake LV.19.BULKMAT1 | ecosystem: Environmental > Aquatic > Freshwater >... | reverse complement strand
TTTAACACCCGCATTACAAATTTTTGCCGAGATAGTCAGTCAAGCTTCATTTCCGGATGGTGCAATCAGCCGGGTAAAACAACAGACTATATCCGCCATCCGCAGCGAAAAACAAAATCCTTCAGCTGTAGCTACAGATGCTTTTTTTGAAAATCTTTACCCTGGTCATCCTTACGCCCATCCGGTGCTAGGCTCCGAAAAAAATGTGGAATCTTTAACTAAAAATCAAATCACTGATTTTTATCAACGTTATTTTGCCGCGAGTAATGCACGGATAATTATAGTGGGCGATCTGGATAAATCTGCTGCTGAGAAATTGGCGGAAGGGTTATTGTCTGGTTTACCAAAAGGCTCGCCAGCGACAGCTTTGCAGGCTGAAAATAAACCCGCCTCCGGACTTCATGCTCTGGAGTTTCCTTCCCAGCAAACTACTATTGTTACTGGGCAATTAGGTATTGATCGGCAAAGCACTGAATATTTTCCATTGATGGTTGGCAATTATTTATTAGGACAAATGCCTCTGGATTCTTTATTGTTTGAACAAGTTCGCAACCAACGAGGTTTGGCTTATAGTATATCCAGCTCTTTTTCACCCATGACTTATCGAGGTCCTTTTGCAGTCGTTTTACAAACGCGGACCGCTGAAAAAAAACAAGCCTTGAGCGTCATACAAGAAGTATTGCGTCAATATGTAAATCAAGGCCCCACGGCAAATCAATTGCAATTGGCTAAACAAAACATCATTAATCATTTTCCACTTAATTTATCGACGAATGATCAAATTGCAGCCGCATTAATGCAAATAGCAGTTAATCAGCGGCCCATAAATTATTTGGACACTTATCGTGATAAAGTCAATTTAGTCACTGCCGAACAAGTTAAGCAAACCTTTCAAGCCTTGATTGACCCGGATAAAATGCTCACCATCACTGTTGGTCAAAAATAAAGTGGCTCTGATGAATAAAGTCCGGATTATCGGCGGCCAATGGCGCAGCCGGAGAATTACTTTTCCTGATATTCCGGGACTTAGACCTTCTTTAGATCGAATTCGAGAAACTGCATTTAATTGGTTAATGCCATTTATTCCCGGGGCAAAATGTTTAGATTTATTTGCCGGTAGCGGGGCGCTCGGTTTCGAAGCCCTGTCCAGAGGAGCGCAGTTTTGTTGTTTCGTTGACAACAACCCGCGAGTTCTCGCCTGTTTACACGAAAATGCAGCAACTTTAGCCGTTCCCACTAATCAATATCTCATTTTACGCGCTCAGGCGCCCAAAAAAATGCCCTTATTACCCAATAAGCCTTATGATATTATTTTTTTAGATCCACCATTTCATCAAAACTTATTAAACGCGACTATTATCTGGCTAACCCAAAACCAGATTATCAATACCCAAACTTTAATTTATATGGAAATGGAAAAAAATACGCCATCGGTTTTATCCCCAGCCTGGGAAATTGTCCGTCGACAAGAAACCTCTCGTATCATTTTTCAAGTGGCAAAGCTCAGCGATTCACAGGTTAATTAAAAAATTTCTCCAGGGACTTCATTACCCGTTTTATTTCCGGCCAGATTATTAGTGGGAGCTTGGGTGCGGGGTTCAGTTCCTTGACGAAAAACTTCAAATATCGCGTCCTGCTGATCATCTGCGGCCAGTAATCCGGTTTCAGGGTCAATTCTGGCGGTCACAATTCCCGGCGGTTGAGGCATAGTACTGATAGGCATTCCCGCTAAAGCGCTATGCATAAATTTGATCCAAATAGATAAGGCGATTTCAGAACCATACTCATGAGTGGAACTTAAATCATCATAACCAATCCAGACTGTAGTCACTATCCGGCTGTTAAATCCAGAAAACCAGGCATCCACCTTATTATTTGTCGTTCCAGTCTTACCGGCTAAATCAGATCGTTGCAATTCTTTTGCCGCTTGTCCAGTGCCATGCATAATTGCATCTTGCAGCGCTTGAGTCATCAAATAAGCATTTTGAGTATCTAAAACCTGTGCAGCCGGGTTGGCCGGTTTGTCCGCGTCAGGACGCGTAATACAATCGGCGCAAGCAGTAGGTGGATTCGCCGTATATAAAGGCTTTTGATCCTCATCAATAATTTTATCTATATAATATGGAGTAATCTTATACCCACCGTTAGCGAAAACACTATATGCGGAGGCTATTGTCATCGGTGAAGCCAGACCCGACCCTAAAGCCAAAGACAATGTCTGAGGTAATTGTTGAGGGTCAAACCCAAAGCGCTGAGCAAAATTAGCCACATAAGGGATGCCTGCTTCTTCTAATAAGCGAATTGACACCATATTTAAGGAATGAATTAAACCTTCCCGCAAACGAGTTATTCCAGAAAATTTACGATCATCATTACGAGGCCGCCAGACATTATCTTCACCGGTATCATTCATCACAATGGGGGCATTATTAATAGTGCTCGCCAAGGAATAACCCTTTTCTAACGCAGCAGAGTAAATAAAAGGCTTAAAAACAGATCCAGGCTGCCTTTGAGCTTGAGTCACGCGATTAAATTCACTCAAAGTGAAATCGAAGCCGCCCACTAAAGCCAGTACTGCGCCGTTCTGAGGGTCAATAGAAATTAAAGCTCCTTGAATTTGAGGTAAAGAGTCGATTTGCCAACTTGTCCCCACGGCACGCAACCAGACAACATCACCTGCCTTGATATTTTTATCTGCGGTTAAAGGAACTTTTAGCTTACGGCCATCTGCCAGTAAGATCAAAGCATCTTCACTCCGGGTTTGTAATACAGCACCGGGTTTGAGCAAATTATAAGGCAGAATCAGCTGATTTAATTTTTGTCTCCAAATATTCTGGGTTAAACTCGTGGGCTCACCTAAATTTTGTTTGGACGAGGAATAAGCATGGCGTTCCGTATATTCAATCAGACCATTTTGCAGAGCATTGACAGCGGCATTCTGCATAGGCCCAGAAATTGTGGTGTACACGCTATAACCGTGATCGTAAACATCTTCGCCACTTTGCTGGACCAGGTATTGACGGATCATTTCTCCAACATAAGGAGCGTTTACTTCAACTAAAGGGCCATGATAACTGGCGCTGTCCGCTTCATGAATGGCCTGCAAATACTGATTTTTATTAATATCACCCACTCCAAGCATTCTCAATAAAACATGATTGCGCCGTTCCACCGCTGCCTGAGGCCGAACAATTGGATTATTTTTGGAAGGCGCTTGCGGCAAGCCCGCGATCATAGCCATTTCCGCCAGACTGAGCTGATCCAGATTTTTACCATAATAAACATTGGCGGCGGCCTCGACACCATAAGCCCGGTTGCCAAAGTAAACACGATTGAGATAAAGTTCCAGAATCTTATCCTTACTAAAGGATCTTTCTATTTTTAAAGCCAGCAATATCTCTCGTATCTTACGGATATAAGTTTTTTTATGGCTCAGAAAAAAATTACGCGCTACCTGCATAGTAATAGTGCTGGCTCCCTGGCTTTTCTGGCCAGTGCCAAGCAATACTTTAAAAGCACGAAAGAGGCCGATAAAATCGACGCCTGGATGCGAATAAAACCGTTGATCTTCGGTGGATAGTATGGCTTGAACTAAAGGTTTAGGAACTTGCTCTATGTGAACCGGATTCCTGCGGTAAGAACCATATTCAGCTATCAGTTGCCCTTCTTTTGAGTAGATCCGCAAGGGAACCTGTAAATGAACATCTTTTAAAACCTCCACATCGGGCAATTGCAACTCTATAAAAACAATAAAACCGACTATGCAGCCTATAAAAAGAAAGGCCAAGCCGATTATCACTAAGAAATAACGAGTTATGGCGCTAAAAATAGATGAAATGAGGTTTTTCATGAATCTGTCTGTTAAGCTATTACGTGTATCTGTGGCCCAAAAGTATGATATCACGAGATGAGTACAAGTCCAAATCAGCCCTTCCCTTGCTAACACTTAAAAACAATTGAGGTAATTTAATAATTATTTGTGCTATAAATTGGTAATTACAAGTAGACAATTTACACTATCTTTCGTAGGAAAATCTTGAAATTTTTTTCCAGAATTTTGATAAAGGAATCAGTTCAATCAATTTATCAAGATTGAAAATAGCCGAAAAAATATTTTAAATCATGCAATTACACATAAGTTTCACATATAACTTCTTAAGAATCAGTATTTACCTCTCAAAATAAGTGTATTGATTTTCTCCAATACCTTAAGGAATAATTAAGCAAGCACCTAAATTTTACACTATATTCTGTTAACCGACGTCGTTTCGATTAGTTTAATTTTTGAGCAGATCTTTAGGAGCAACGGTGATGATAAAAAAATTAGAAGAAAAGTTGATGATAAAATCATGCTTAGCCGTGATGGTTATGATGTGCCTGCTCGTAACACTAGCCTGGATCTAGAGTATCCCACTCTGGGAATGGTCACTTTTGGCCGAGGCCAAAATTGATCCATTCTCCTTATGACCATCATGGTCTAATTAATTAGTCCCACTTGCATCAATCATGTCTTTCTGTACAATGCTGATGTATGCGGCTAGAAAAAATTCCTTATTTCATTTTAATTACCGGTCTATGGGCAGTGCTAGTAGCAATTATTGCCTGGGTCCGGCCTTTATATTATTCCACGGAAGAAATGCATTATGCTTCCATAGCCTGGGAAATGTGGTTTAGTCATCATTTTATTTTACCCGTCCAAGGCGGTCAATTTTATCCAGAAAAAGGGCCTTTATTGTTTTGGCTGATCCATATAGGCTGGTATTTCTTTGGAGTCTCAAGCTGGTGGGTTAGACTCATGCCCGCCTTATTTGGTTTAGGTTTACTTTTTTTGTTGAAAAATCTGGTGCTACAGCTTTGGCCAGAAGAAAAAACCATAGCTAAATTAGCACCGGTCATTTTATTAACCAGCTTTTTCTTTACTGCCAAATTACCGGTCGCCAGACTGGATATTATTACCGCCTTTTTTAGTTTAATGGCCATATATTATCTAATATTATCGGTGGAAAAAGGACGATATAACTGGCTAATATTTGCCATTAGCTTAGCTTTAGGATTATTAGCCAAAGGTCCGGTAGTATTTTTATTCATTATCCCGGCCATGCTAACCGTTAAATACTGGTCGACGCCTGCTTATCCTTTGCCCTCTTTATACTCCAGAATGATTTTTGCTTTTTTGCTCAGCATAGCGTTGGCTGCTTGTTGGTTAATTCCCGCCCTTCTGCAAGGCGGCCCTGATTATGCTTATATGCTTTTATTTAGCCGGTCTGTTGGCAGAATCTGGTCTAATCATCAATATTGGCAGCAGAACTGGTTTTTTTATTTATATAACCTCCCGATGATGCTATTGCCTTGGGTGCTGTGGCTGCCCTTTTGGCAGGCTTTAAAGGCATTTATCAAAGATGCTCGACAACATGGCTTAGATAAAAAAATCAAACTTTTATTAATACTCATAACCAGCAGCTTGATTTTTCTGACTTTCGTCAATCAAAAAGCGCCTCGGTATATCTTACCAGCACTCCCTTTTGCAATTATTCTACTTTCTTATATTTTTGTAAAATATATACAAAAAACTCAAAAACGAGACCAGTTAATCATTGCTTTTTGCTACTTAATAGTGGGCTTGGGTTATAGTATTCTGACGTTATGGACGCCAACAGGCATGCTGGTTAAATATCCCTGGTTAGCTCATATATCGCCTTTATGGGGAGTTGGCATTATCAGTTTAGCCGTTTTCTGGTTTCTTTGGAATGAAAAAAATATGCAATTTGTCATAAAAAGCCTGGCTATCAGTACGGTCATATTTTGGACTTGCTATAATTTAGGAGTAACCCGAGCGCAAGCCGGGTTTGGCGATTGGCGGATGCTAGGGCAACAGATTGCTCAATTACAACGGAATGGCGCCGCGGTAGCTTACGCGGGAGGCTCTGAGCAAGTATTAGAATTTTTTGGCCGGCTGCAAAAGCCGCTAATTAGTTTAAGAAAAGAAGAAATCCCTTTGTGGGTTCAAAACAACCCAAATGGTTGGTTAGTCGTAAAGGATTATGAAATTTCCCCTATGCAATTGCATTTGGTATCTGCTGAATCTGTAAAATAAAATAGGCAACTATATACAGCACGTACATGGGAGATATATGAAAAAAATAATCCAATGGGGAGTTTTTGCTTTAATTTTAACTTGTGGAATCAACGTAGTTTTAGCACAGGTAATGCAAACCCAACCCTTATCCTCGATTTTACAAAAAATAAAAAATGAAGGTTATATCTCTGTTACTCGCATTCAATTATTAAATGATGAGTATAAAGTAGATGCACTAGATAACGAGGGCGAACCTATAGAAATGGTCATTAATGCGCATAACAGTGAAACTATTTCGACCAAAAAAACCGACTCTCATATTTCTATGTTTGAAGTTGTGGAAAAAATTGAAGCCGTTGGTTATGCGGGAATTAGTTTGATTGAAAGGAAGAATAGTCATTATGAAGTGACCGCCATAGGCCCCAGCGGTAAAAAAACCCGGCTCAATGTTGACGGTTTTAATGGCAAAATCATAGAAGCTAATTAATCATAAAAGTATCGGAGTCACTAAAATGAGTAATTGTTTATTATCATCTGTATGTCTTTTATAACGAAACAAAGCTCCGAGCCAAGGTATTTTGCTTAAAAAAGGCACGGCTTGTTGTTGATCAGACCAGCCTTTTTGGATGATACCGCCTAGAACTAATGTATGTTTATTTTTTATCAAAACTTGGGTTTTTAGTTGTTGGGTGTTAATCGCCGGAACACCATTAACTGTTAATTCACTGACTTGGTCTTGATTGATAATCAAATTTAATAAAATTAGATTTGCCGATTTTATTTCAGGAACAACCTGTAATCGAAGCACTGCTTTTTTAAAAGTAACGCTAGTCCCTCCATTCTCTGAAGTTTGTTGGTAGGGAACTTCTTGCCCGGCTTCAATAATGGCCGCTTTCTTGTCTAAGGTAATCAATTGAGGGTCAGAAATCAGTTGCGCCTGACCCGTCTCTTCTAAAGCGTTTAAAGTCGCATCCAGGATAATGCTTTGACTTAGGGCTGCAATAGGAAAAATAAAATCTGAGGCTGAGGCAGCCGACGGTAAATTCATGCTAAATCCTCCAGGAGAGTCCACTTTATTACTCGAAGCGTTAAAAATTAATCCCAGTTCGCGAGCTGAATTATGATCAATATTAACAATATGCGCTTTAATAAGAATTTGGCGGCTCGAACTGACGAATATTTTTTTAGGCGCCGATGGTGGGTATTGGAATACGCTTGCATAAATCGTACCTATCCACAAGCCCATCAACAAATGGAGAATCTTAAAAACTGAAATGCTACTCACAAAAATATACCGCTATATGAACTTGCAAATGAATATCTCTCTTTAATAAGCTTAATTCTAACTGTTTAATTTCTGTCACTTGCGGCTGAAGTACTAATAAATGTAAAAAATTAATAATATTTAATTCAGAACCCACGACCTCAATATCAAATATTTTCTGATTAAAATTGAAATTTTTTTGTGATAATTCCGACTTCAATTTCAACATTTGTAAATGATGAGTATTAGCGAGGTTTGATATTTTTTTATAAAAATTCATGGGCGTTCCTGAAGCTTTTAAATAATGCAAAATATTTTTATTATTAATTTTCCAAAAACGTAACTGTTCTTCTATTTTATTATTTTGTAAAGAAATTTTATTCATCCCTTGCCACTGAATTTCAAGTGATGAAAATTGTTTTTTTAACAAATTTAACTGACTATAGGGCTTAACAAGAATCAATGAAACACAAAGCAAACTATGTAAAAACAAAATTGCTATTAACATTAAGATGATCGTTTTATAACTTAAATTATATAATTTTTCACACCTTAGGAATGGCTTTGATAGAAAACTGAATATTTTCGGATTGATCATCTTTATTAACACCTTCCATAATTACTTGCGAAAACAATGAACTCTCTTCTAAAGCCTGGATCAGATCAGCAATTTGCTCTGGCCTTAATGTCATACCAGTCAAATGCAACTCTAAATTGGACCAGATTAACTGTTTTATTTGAATATGATCAGGCAAATTTTTTCCCAAATTGTTGAATATTTTCCAAAAATCAGCATTGCTTAAATTTATTTTTTTTATTAATTCCGTTTGTTCCGATAACATCTGAAATTTTTCATTTATTTTTTTAGTTTCAACAGGGAACTTCATTTCCGCGATGATTTTGGCTAAATGATTATTTTTCGCTTCATATTCTAAAATTGTCAAATGAAAAGAATATCTCAAAATTAACGTTACCATGCTAATCAAAAAACAAATGGATACTAATATAAAAAAATATCGCTGAATGCGCTTCTTCATCTGTAATTCACGCCAGGGTAATAAATTAATAGCCATAAATTGCCAAACCCAAACTGACCAGTTCATTTATTTCAGGTGACAAAGAAAACTGCCAAATGGATGACTTCAAACTAGGTGACTCTATTGAAATACCCTCTATTGATAAAATTTTCTGATTAGCCAATAAATAAATTTGCGTAAGATTAAATTCCGGAAAAACTCTGTTATAGAATTGGATAAGAGGTGCAAGTAATTGCGAAACACTGTAATCAAGTGAATAACTGGTTTTTTTAGTATAAATAAGGCGCCCATCCAGACATGCTAAAAATAGCAATTCTTTTTCTTTGATTAACACAAGCCCTTGAGTCATTTCTGGTTGATAACCTTCAAAATGGCAGATCAGCCGGCTTAAAGCAAAAATCTCAAGGTCTAAGGCTTTAATTTTGAAGCCCGCACTTCGACAGATTTCTAATTGCCTGTTCGTACTTTCCCGAGGTATGGCGGCAATGCGAAAATTTGTTAAGTGAGACAACAAGGGATGAGAAATGCATGGTTCAAAATCTAAAAACCAATGATCAAATGGCTGACCTAGAATAATAGCTGACTGTAATTGTAAGTAATGATAAATTTCTTGAGCGCTTAAACTGGGGTCCAGTGTAAACTCCTTAATCAAAACGGGTATTTCAGGTAAACACAGGATGGCTTGCTTTATTGATTTTATACGACGTCGAATTAAGTGAAGATCCTTTTCCAGCCCCTCCTCTGACCTTAAAATTGTTAGTATTTCATTTATACGCCATTGGCTATTTTGCCTTGAGAGAATGGCTATTTGAATTTTTTCATTAAAAACTTCCAATCCGATATAATTTTTTTGCATAAAATATTTTTACCGTAATTAATACTTAATGCAATACGGGAAAATATGAGGCTAGCTAAGTTATCCACAGCACGATACAATGTCAGGCCTCCTGATTAATCATAATAACGGATAAAAAAGTGGATAATACCCTTTGGGATCAATGTCTCAATAGCTTGCGCGAAGAAATTCCAGCTTCTAAATTCAACACCTGGATTCGGCCTTTACAGGCCGAGATTAAACCCAATCATTTAATATTGTTAGCGCCTAATCAATTCGTTGTCAGCTATATTAATGACAATTTTTTAGATAAAATTAATAATACTTTACGGTCCTTATTAGGAAGTACCCCTCCACCTACTGTTTCTCTCAAAATTGGAACCAAAACTGAAACGAATAAAACCGATGTCGCCATCTCAAAAACTGGAACCAGTCCAGTAAAAAGTACGACCTTCTCTAACAGTCATTTGAACCGTACATTAACCTTTAACAATTTTGTTGAAGGTAAATCTAATCAACTGGTCCGCGCCGCCGCGATGCAAGTAGCTGAAAATCCAGGACAGGCTTACAATCCTTTATTTATTTATGGAGGGGTCGGCTTAGGTAAAACTCATTTAATGCATGCAATAGGCCATTCTATTCTAGAACGAGATCCGGACGCTAAAGTGCTTTATCTACATTCGGAACGCTTTGTCGCCGACATGATAAAAGCATTGCAGCGAAACGCTATGAATGATTTTAAACGTTATTACCGGGGTTTAAACGCTTTACTCATTGATGATATTCAATTTTTTGCTGGCAAAGACCGTTCCCAAGAAGAGTTTTTCCATACTTTTAATTCATTATTTGATAGTCAACAACAAATAGTATTAACCTGCGATCGCTATCCTAAGGAAATTGATGGACTGGAAGAGCGGTTAAAATCCCGTTTTGGCTGGGGCTTAACTACTGCTGTAGAACCTCCAGAATTAGAAACGCGCGTGGCTATTTTGATGACTAAAGCTGAAGAAGCTAAAGCAAAACTCCCCGAAGAAGTCGCTTTTTTCATCGCCAAACATATTCAATCTAATGTTCGGGAACTTGAAGGGGCCTTAAAACGAGTTTTGGCCAATGCTCATTTTACCGGCCAGGCAGTCACTATAGATTTTGCCCGCGAAGCCCTAAAAGATCTCTTAACTTTACAAGCCAAATTGATCACCCCGGAAAATATTCAAAGAACTGTCGCTGAGTATTATAAAATTAAACTGAGTGATTTGCTTTCCAGCCGCCGGAATCGTTCATTAGTCCGGCCCAGGCAAGTCGCAATGGCCTTAGCAAAAGAGTTAACCAATTGTAGTCTCCCCGAAATCGGCGAAGCCTTCGGGGGCAAGGATCACACCACAGTACTTCATGCCTGTCGTAAAGTTAAAGAGCTCATGGTGAACAATCTCGATATTCAGGAAGATTATAAAAATCTGCTCCGAATTTTATCCTCATAGGCTGGGCCTTCGCATTAAAACCCCACACCAACAATCAATTTTAAATGGATGGTCAACAGCCGCTCTAATTGGCCCTCCTCAGGTGCTTACTGATATCAATCCCTCAAAAGTGCCTGTGAGATTGCTTCGCTGAAGCTTCGCAATAAAACCCAAAACTCCAAACTTGGGCTAAGAATAGAAAAAATTATCAATCTAGGTTTAATGTCAGTGTGTTTTTGTGTATGATTTTATAAAAAAAGACATCATGATTTGTAGGAGAATTCGATGAAATTAACATTATCTCGTGAAACTCTATTAAAACCATTGCAAATGGTCATGGGGGTCGTCGATCGCAAACAAACTCTCCCTATCTTATCGAACGTTTTACTCAATATTCAAACCAACCGATTATCTATCGTAGGCACTGATCTGGAAATCGAATTAACCGGCCATAGCCCTTTTTCAGAAAACTACCCTACCCCCGTGCAAATTACTCTTCCTGGACGTAAGCTCCTGGACATTTGCCGTGCTCTTCCGGAAAATGCTGCCATTGAGCTTTATCAAGATAAAGAACAACGCGTCGTCCTCCGCTCCCAGCGCAGCCGATTTACCTTGAGCACCTTACCCGCTGAAGATTATCCCAACACGGAAGCCCAATTGGTTAACTTAAAAATCACGATTGAACAAAAAGATTTACTCAGCCTGCTGCAAAATACCTATTTTGCCATGGCCCAGCAAGATGTTCGTTATTATTTAAATGGAATGTTGCTTGAATTCAGTGGTCATAAATTGCGCACAGTAGCCACAGACGGTCATCGCTTAGCCACTGACACTACCCCTGCCGCCATTGAAGAAGAAAACCGTCTGCAAATTATTGTGCCCCGTAAAGGAATTCTTGAATTGATGCGCTTATTAAATAATTCAGACCAGCCAGTCACTTTGAGTATAGGTAATAATTATATTCAGGCTATTGCTGAGAGTTATACCTTTGTATCGAAATTGATTGAAGGGCGGTTTCCCGATTATCAACGAGTGATACCCAAAAATGCCGAAAAGAAAATTATTATCAATCGTGAGCTCTTAAAACAAGCGCTGACTCGCACCGCTATTCTTTGTAATGATAAAATTCGCGGAATTTTATTAGAACTTAAAACCGATGTTCTCCGTATTTTAGCCAACAATTCTGAACAAGAATTGGCCGAAGAAGAACTTAATATTGACTATAGTGGCAATGAATTTTCTTTAGCTTTTAATGTGAACTATTTATTAGACGTCTTAAACACCTTAGAATCCGAACAAGTTGAACTAATCTTCTCCAGTAGTAATAGTTTGCTGATCGTCGATCCCAATGGCCATCCAGATCAAGCTTTTGTCGTCATGCCCATGCGAATATAGAAATAATGCCTATTGATCAATTGTTAATTGATAATTTTAGAAATTTAATTAAGATACAATTAAACCCACAACCAGGAATCAATATTTTTTATGGCCAAAATGGTTCAGGCAAGACTAGCCTTCTCGAAGCTATTTATTTTTTAGGACTGGGACGCTCTTTTCGAAGTCACTTGATTCAGCGAATAATTCATCAGCATGCAGAACAATTCCTCTTATTGGCTCAATTAAAACAAGATCATCAAACCATTTCAATTGGCATGGAACGTTCTCGACACGGAGACAAAAGAATCCGGTTAAATGGTGAGTTTATCCACTCTTTGGCCCCATTAGCTCAACATTTGCCATTGCAATTACTGACATCAGACAGCCATCGTTATTTTCATGAGGGGCCTAAGCCCAGGCGTCAATTTTTGGATTGGGGAGTGTTTCACGTGGAACATGGGTTCTATCCCCATTGGATATTATTCCAAAAAGCTTTGAAACAAAAAAATGCAGGCTTAAAAAGTAATCTTCCTTATAGCCAAATTGAAATCTGGGATCGCGAAATTATTCCTTTAGCCCATTTATTTGATCAATACCGAAAAAAGCATGTCGAAAGTCTTCAAATCATTTTTGCTGAGTTAATTAATTCATTTTTGCCAGAGATACCTCTCCATCTTCGCTATTCCCGCGGTTGGCCAGAAGATAAAAATTTAGACGAACTTTTAATAACTCATAGAATTCGAGATCAGCAATTAGGCTATACCTATTATGGTCCGCAACGCGCTGACTTAACCGTTTACACCGAAAAGACTCCAGTTTCTGACATCCTGTCCCAAGGTCAACAAAAATTAGCTGCTTATGCTTTACATCTAGCCCAAGGGATTTTATTACAAAGGTTAATAAACCGCAGTCCTATTTATCTAATAGATGATTTACCTTCAGAATTAGATTCCACAAAAAGAAAATTTGTCGCTGAAATCCTTTCTAAACTTCAAGCCCAAGTCTTTATCACGGCGATAAACCTCCACGATCTTTCCGAAATGATCCCTTTAAATGAAGCCCAATTGTTCCACGTGGAACATGGACAAATCACGGGGTCAGGCCTGTGACTTTGACACTTTGGGGACCATGGAGTCATATTGTTTCAAACTCACAGGCCTGACCGTAATCTGCCGTAATCTGCCGTAATCTGCCGTAATCAGGATACCACATACCATTCTCGCCTTCGGGTTTGCCCCCTTACATTAATAAATCCTAGGTTTTTGAGACGGTTTAATTCATCTCGTAACGTTCGCTCAGATAATTCCTGTTTTAATAATTGACGTAATTTTTCAGGCGATAAAGCTTTATATTCTTTTAATAAGAAAATAATTTCTTTTTGACGTTCTGATAGATTTTCTGACGAAGGAATTCCAATCGACGGCAGCTGTTGTAAAGTAGTGCCGATTAATTGGCGAGAAGGTAATGTGAGCAAGATTCCCCCAGATTCATGGCGATAAAATGGATCTGGATGTCCTGCATTTTTACATTCATTCATTATCATTTGTATACCTCTTCCCCACGATTCGAATATTTTGTGATAATAAAGCACATTGGCTATTCGTCTATTTCTCGGAACTGATTGGTTAAGTTCAGTTAAATTATCAATAGAGACCCCAGGTGGAAATGACCCATAACTCCAAATCTCAATCCTATTATCAAAAATGGCAAAACTTACACTGCCGCCATGATAGCTATAATCTCTATGACAAACCGCATTCGCAATGGCTTCTCTTAAAGCGAGAATAGGAAAAAATGGAGTATCAATTCGTTCAATAGATTGTTTTGAAAAGCTGCTTGCTATAGGCAAATAAGTATTTGCAAATGCCATGGCGTCTTTAATTAGTTTAAAAATGTTGCCGCTGACTTGCCTATTATCAATAAATTCCGTTTTATCTATTCCCCTAAAACGTGCCAGCCGAAGTAGGCACTGGGAAAATATTAATTCGGGATGCTTTCCAAAAAGTATGACAGCAGCATTTGTTATTTTGCTATCTTTAATAAGACCGAGGCGCAGTAAGGCAATCTCAGGATTTTCAGTGGTATAACTTTCTGGGATGCGGCCATTAAAAATTCCTTCATGCAAAGTAGATAATACCTCAACTGTATCTAGTTCATTAATAGATACTTTATTCTGAGTGTGATCTTCCCATGGATTGTGGGCATTATTATTAATGACAGTTAAATGATGAAGATATTCTCGCGACATAGCTAATGTATCAGATTGCAGACGGATATAAGCTCGTCCATCGTACATATATGGTCTTTTGGTGCTATCAGTAGTTACTTGAAAAACAATGATATATTTATCTTTTTTAGCTAATTGTAAGTACATAACTTCTATATCAGGAGTGGGAGTTATTCTTGCTAATTCATTCCCAATTTCTCTTTTAGTTTTGTCAGATATTTCTTGCCCGATAATGCGATGATCATCGGTAACACCAAATAATACAATTCCACCATCACCGTTTAAAAATGCACAAGCAGTTTCACAAGCGGACCGTAGCTGCGCAGTGGATTTTTTTAATTCTAATATGTGAGATTCACCGTTAAAAATAATTTTTTCTATTTGTTCAATATTCATATCTGGTGTGCCTAAATTAAATTTTTGCTCATCGTCATAAGTAAAAGTAGCTATATTTGAGCTAATAAAGCTCAAGACTAAAATATCATATTATGCCGATTAAACTCACAAGTACAACTCTTATCGCGCATCAGCAATCACCGCTGAAAGCGGTCATTGCTTCCTGTTTTGATCCTACGCATCGGCACAGCCGATGCTCGGAATCAAGGGGAAGCGCTGCGCGCAGCTCCCCCTTAAAATCCCCCATGGCGCAGAGAATTTTCTACGAAAATAATATTTAATAATATTTTTTTCACGAAAATTATCACAATATTTCATTCTGTTAAATCCAGTTTAGATTCAGCGGGAATTGCTGATCGCGCATCACTTTAGGCTCACGTAATAATTTAAACAGGTGCTCTTTTTCAGAATTAGTTAAGGGGGAATACGAGGACAATCTTAAACTGCAGCTAGAAGTTTTATTTATCGTGATTGCCAAAAACCTCGCGGCATTGCGAACGTCAGCGAAACACATTCACCAGTGAATTTTACATCGGGTGAATATGCGGAATCTCTTTCGCACGCGCGGATCTTTTTGAAATAATTCCCCTAAATGAAGCCCAATTGTTCCACGTGGAACATAGATCACCCCTACTACACGCGAAAAAATATGAGAAAAGCCGCTCTGGCAGTTAGCGGAGTGGGTTTTATACCTCAATACTGGCATCAGCTTGCGTGATGAGAGCGAGTTCTAATTAATGCACTAAAGCAGTATAACTTGAAAGATCCGGGGCTTTTTTTATCAATTTTTGACTTTCCATAAATTCGGCAAAAGTTTGATATTTTTCTTTATCCAGTGCAGCAGGATTTTTAGAAAAATATTGAATAGAGGCAAGCCAGGAAGCTTTATTTGAAGGATTGTTTAATTCTGGATATTGCTTAATGGCTTTTTGCCAAGATTCTTCAGGATGTGCAGTTAAATATTCAACGCCCTGCCGCAAGGCCAGAAAAAATTTAGACCACCTCTGATCCTCCACATGATCACGATTGACAACAAAAATTAATTCCTCATAACTAGGAAAACCATTTTTTTCAGGGTAAAAAACCTGACTAGGATAGCCCGATAAATTAAGAAGAATCGGCTCCACATTACGCATACCGCCAGTAAAGGCTTGAATATTACCCGAAATTAACGCTTGCACTAAATCATAACCCACATTAACAAACTTAACATCCGATAATTTTACATCATGATTTGCCAGCATAGTCGCCAACATAGCGTTATCAATGCCCCCTGAACTATAGCCAATCACTTTACCTTTTAAATCTTTAATATCCAGAATCTTCTGGTTTCGCAAAGTAACTAAACAATTTAATGGGGTATCCACTAAAGAGCCTAACCGCACCAAAGGCAATCCTTGATCTATTTGCATTAACAGCTGAGGTTGATAAGTGAGAGCCATATCCGCTTCATTAGCAGCGACTAATTTAGGCCCATCGCTGGGGTCAGAAGGAGCAATTAATTTTACTTTTAAACCCTTCTCTGCAAAATATCCTTGTTGTTCAGCAACAATAAGAGGCGCATGACTTGGATAAATATACCAATCCAAAATAAGCGTTATATCATCCCCTGCCACAGACTTTCCAAAGCTTAAACTAGTCACTAATAATAGAATTAAACTCAATATCCGACAAATCATATTGCTCTCCTTTAAGTTAAATCATCTTGCGGTAATTTCATAAGTGATAATTTTTTTCAGACTATAATCAACCACAAAATATAAAAATAGAGTTAACCCAACTAAAATAAATAATACGGCAAACATTAAATCTATTTGCATACGGGCATTAGCGTTGAGCATTAAAAATCCCAACCCCTGACTGGCGCCAACCCATTCACCGATGATCGCGCCCATTGGCGCAAACACCGCAGCAACCCTTAAACCGCTGGCCAATGAAGGCAACGCTGCAGGGACTCGAATTTGCCAAAGCAACTGCCAGGTAGATGCCCCCATCACTCGGCCCAAATACAACCACTCAGAAGGTGTCCGGTTTAAACCGTCATAAAAAGAACTGGTTATCGGAAAAAAAATCATTATCATCGTCACTAATATTTTTGAAGCCATTCCGTATCCAAACCAAATCACCAATAATGGCGCTATGGCAAATGTCGGTAAAGCTTGGCTGGTGATGATTAGAGGCAAAAACCAAAAACGCGCCCAGCTAAAATAAGCGACCATAATAGCCGCGAATACCCCAACAAGAACCCCAAAAAATAATCCCAGCAAAATTTCAATCAAGGTCGGCACTATATTGGCGGCTATAATGTGGCTATTTTGAATCAGACTGGCAAAAACTAACTGAGGACCCGGGAGAATAAACGCAGGAAGCTGAAACAGCCCAACTATTGCTTGCCAAATAACTAGAATGGTCAAGAAAATAATCAAATACCGGCTTATTTTCATGCCGTGATTAATCGCATTAACTCTTCTTCAGATATTTTACCCGAGACATCACTGCCACTTAATAAATCAGCGGCCAAATCTCGCTTCCCCTTGTGTAAGGTCAGAATTTTTTCTTCAATAGAATTTTTCATAATCAGCCGATAAACCGTCACCGGACGCATCTGCCCCATACGATGGGCGCGATCCGCCGCCTGATCTTCAACCGCCGGATTCCACCAAGGGTCTAGAATAATGACATAATCAGCCGCAGTTAAATTAAGGCCCGTTCCTCCCGCTTTGAGACTAATTAAAAATAGATCTCCGACCCCAGCTTGAAATTCATCCACCGCCCTTTGCCTGTCTTTAATCGGTGTAGAACCATCTAAATATTGATAATTGATATTCTCTTGGTCCAATACCTCTTTGATTTTATCCAGATAACGAACAAATTGACTAAAAACCAAAGCCTTATGCTTATTATCAATTATATTTTTGACCAAAATTAAAAAATTCTTTATCTTACTGCTGGCAATGGTTATATTTTCGTCTACCAAAGCGGCATGACAACAGGCCTGCCGCAATCTCGTGATCTCAGCTAAAATACTAAAGCGATTAGTCTGCTTGCCTTCCGCATGATTAAGATTATTAATTCGCTCCAAAGCCTTAACGCGCACAGCTTCATAAAACCCAACCTCTTCCGGAGTAGGTTCAATTAAAATAGATTGCTCTATTTTAGGCGGCAATTCTAGCAATACTTCCGACTTAGTGCGGCGTAAAATATAGGGAGAAACTAAATTTTTAAGCGCCCTTTTAGCAACAGGATCATTATATTTTTCAATAGGGCCTGAAAACCGTTGCTGAAAAGAGCTTAAACTGCCTAATAATCCAGGATTTAAGAAACGAAAAATACTCCATAACTCACCTAAGTGATTTTCTACTGGGGTTCCCGTTAAGGCTATACGACATTTACCATTGAGTTGCGTGGCATATTTCCATCGTTTGGTCGCTGGATTTTTAATCGCCTGCGCTTCATCCAGAATAATCATTTCCCACGCCTTGTCTAATAACAAATCTCCCGCTTGATGCAATAGACCATAACTACAAATTAATATATTCATTTTACCTAATGAATCAATCAAAGCTTTGCGGTCGTTTAGATTATAAAGCTTATGAGGCATCAGGGTGGGCGCAAATTTAGTTAACTCCTCCTGCCAAACAAAACAAACAGAAGTCGGTGCTACAACTAAACAAGGGCCTTTTTGGGCGTGCAACAACAATAAAGCGATAGCCTGGACCGTTTTACCTAAACCCATATCATCAGCAAGGCAGGCGCCAATTTCCCAGTGAGCCAGTCTTGATAAATAAGCAAATCCATCTTTTTGATAATCTCGCAATTCAGCTTGCAATGTCGAAGGAATAACTGATTGATATTTTTCCATGGCCGTTAATCTTTTAAGATGCTTAAGCCAGGTCTGATCTTCTTTCACTGATCCCGCTTCTTCGGCCAGGTCTCGGAGACTGGATGTACTTAAGTGATAAATTTTATTGCCATCGGAAAGCGCTCTAACATCTTCCAGTTGTTTTTTGAATTTTTCAGTTAAAGCGACGAATTCACCTGAAGCTAAACGAATGAAACGCCCTTGGCTCTGGTCTAATAAATCCAATAGGTTTTTGACTGCAAAAACATGATCTTCATCAATTCTGACCTCGCCCTCGTATTCAAACCAGGACTGGCTGCCTTTAATAGAAAGAGAAAGATTTTTTGATGATATACTTTGTTTCACCTTCAACGTTTGACCTTTAGGCCATTCAATATTAAGCGGATTATTTTTTTTATATTCTTCTAATTCCAATAATAATTCCAAACTATTTTCCAGAGTATTAATATGCCATTCGTCTGTATTTTCATTAAACTCGGCGAGACTCCGGCACTGATCAATCAATGCAATTATATTGCTTTTTTCTTTATCAAAATCACGAATAATTTTTCTTCGCTCTTCCCCTGAAGCGGTTTTCACTGTCGCAATAATACTCAGTTTTCCTTGTGCAGCTTTATAATAGGAGCCCTGCTCACCTAAAGGCTTAACCCACAAATTAACTTTTAACCCCTCTTGAATAGGGAATAAATGGGCGCATGGTGTTGCATCGCCAGAGAAAATGGGCAAATCATCATCGGCGACATCGGATTGAATATGAATTGAAGTTTTCGCATTACAGATCATATTGACGACTCGGTCTTTGGCCTGAAACGGCACGGTCATGCCTTGCTTCGATAAAATCTTACTGATAGAGACCATTTCATCCGAGAAATCAATCACACGATACCGGTTTGTCGCTTCTTGTTCTAAAAATATATTGGGTTCGTCGCTAAATCTGGATAAAGAAATATGATAACCCTTTTCTGTTTTTTCAACTTGCAGCTCTACAGCCCCTTGAACTAATTCAATGGGCACATCCGGATTTTGACTGTGGAATACAAAGGGATGGCCTATTAAAGCCATTAAAGTTCGACGTGTGTCCCAAAAAAACTGTTCTTGATCATACCATCCATACGTTTCCCGGTCTAAAGCGGTAATGACTATTTTATCCTGAGGTGTTAGATAATCCAACTTAGGATCTAAGTTATAAATTCTTTTTAAGGCGATCGGTTTAGGCACGCCCCAGGTATTATTTTTACGAAATACTTGTTCAGCAACCGTGATTTTAAGGGAGGCCGGATCAAGAACCCAAACCAGACGTTTTTCCTGAATTTGCTGATTGGCTTCATTAACTTGATCAGTCACAATATGATGCAATTGATCAATGGCATACTCCCAAGAGTGCTTCACAGGGAAAATATTCATGAATTTAAAATTACCAGCAAGCGCATGGTCTTTAAAAAAGTATTGGACTTCATCATCTTTATCATTTTTCAAGCAAATCAGCTCGGCATAGAGTTGAGCCGCCAGCGCATGTGAATTATCACGACAAGATTTGAATTTTTTTTGAAAAGTTTTTATCAAATTAGGCAATTTTTCGGGTACTAACAATACTTCAATCCAATCTATCAAAGCATATAAAAAAGAAAAAGAGGTTGTGGTGTACTCCATATAGTATTTAACGTTATGAAAATATTTTTTAGCTTTTTCACAGTCATTAGATTTAATGTATAATAGCGCATTCAAAATATTAGGGATTGCTGCCTTGGCATTTATTCTTTCTAAGGATGAAATCATAGTTGCTGCTTTTTTAAAATCTTCTTTTGTAGGCGTATTCAGCAATGACGCCAATATATAAAATATCGCTGATAAGTTATCTAGTTTATGGATTTTGTGGGCTTTATCATAATATTGTATTGATTCTAATTTTTTTCCCTTAAAAAATTCCAATGTTCCCAAGGTCTCATAATAAAAATATTGCCGATTTAAAGACGGCAATCCTAGAAATTGCTCCACATAAGACAAGCCTTTAAAAATTAAGGACAATTGTAATAAACAACTCATTATCTTGGGAATTTTATTCAAATTATTTTTAATCGCCAGGTCAATGCAATTATTGTTCTTGATAAAATGAATCCATGGCTCTAAATCTGGAGGAGTTTGATCAATATCATTATAAAAAGAAAATAATTTGATGCATAATAAATAAAGCTGAATGACGGGATGACGGCTGTTTACCCACTCAGAGTCTAAAGAGTGTAAATAAAAAATGTCGAGTAAATCATCCAAAATTTTAACACAATAATCAGGTTTTTCGAGCTGGGTATTTAAAAAAATAGAGTAATCATTAAAATGCACCATTATATGGATAATCCGAACATTTGAGATAATTCTCTCACCTTGAAATTGATAATCTTCATTATAATTAAAATAGTGAATCAAAATTGCGAAATTTAAACTGGCGTCTGAATTATCTGGGCCAATGGCATCTCTGGTTATTTCATGCAAAATATCGGGATTACAGTTAAAATCCTGAATCAGTAATTGTTTTTTTTGTAAATGAGCCAGTATAGGATTCAAGTTAAGGTGAGTTAATTTTTTTTGATCATCAGTCCGTAGCTCAGAACGAGAAATGCCATTAGCAAAATCATTTTTATTTTTCGTAAAAAATAATAACGCTTTGATTTGCAGAATTCTTTGATGGAGAACAGGTTCCTTTTTATAAACCGCTAACAATTTTTCTTTAGATAAAATTACTTTTGTCATATTATTGCCTTATTAATAAATTTAACAGCTTTCCTTGCTGTGTTAATAACCGTTGATCTTCAAGCGAGCGCGGACGGGGAATGTCCAGGGTCAATATTTCACTGACTCGCGCTGGCGCTCCAGACATAATACAAATGCGATCAGCTAGTCTTAATGCCTCTAAGGGATCATGAGTCACTAATAATACAGTTTTTCCCATCAATAACTCAACAGCTAAATCCTGTAATTTAAGCCGGGTCAGGACATCCAAGGCTGAAAAAGGCTCATCCATTAAAACGACCGGTTTTTCCTCTAATAATGTGCGGACTATCGCCACTCTTTGCCGCATCCCTCCAGATAATTGCGAGGGCTTAAGTTGAATGGCTTTTTGTAAACCCACACGCTCTAATAATTCCAAGGCACGGTTACGGATCTCCGGTTTAATCACCTCGCCTCTTAAACGAAATCCCAATAATGAATTTTCTAAAACGGTCAGCCAAGGCATTAATGAGTCTTGCTGGGACATATAACTGATTCTTCCCCTCAAAGACTGATTGTCCGATGTTTGAATCGCTTGCTCTGCGAGAATAATATCAACCCCTGTGGGCAATCCGGCCAAAAACTTCAATAAAGTGCTTTTGCCTACGCCACTGGCCCCCAAAAGACAAGTCCATTGAGCCGCTGGCATATCTAAATCAAATTGATTAAATAGCCAATGATGTTGATATTTTAAATTTAAATGATTAATTTTAATACCCGGAGCAGATACTTCAAACATAGCCATTGATCCGGTAATCCGTCATCCCGCGACTTGATCGCATAGGCGTCAGTTTACGCGATTTGTCTGTCGACAGTGAAATGTCAACGGACTCTATTACGACAAGACTGATTTTTTCAAACTGAGACACTACGATTGATCACCTTTGGTGGCTTTAATTGTTAAAATATGGTATCATTTCTACCTCATGGCGAAAACTTCAACCACCGATAATTCTTACGATTCTTCAAGTATACAGGTACTTCGAGGCCTGGATGCAGTTCGCAAACGCCCCGGCATGTATATCGG
>Ga0163144_10008430_pt1 | contig 22323 bp, 15 predicted proteins | sample OliLak19BULKMAT1_FD_123175 | JGI IMG/M metagenome (GOLD analysis project Ga0163144, IMG submission 123175) | Freshwater microbial mat bacterial communities from Lake Vanda, McMurdo Dry Valleys, Antarctica - Oligotrophic Lake LV.19.BULKMAT1 | ecosystem: Environmental > Aquatic > Freshwater >... | reverse complement strand
AGGTGTGTAATGTCAGTTTTTGAAAAAGAATTAGAGTGATTTTGAGTAGCCTGAGTAATGCACTTTTCAGCAGCGATTTGAGCGTATTTAATCGCTTCTTGCTCATAGATTTTCATCCGTTCTGAGGTAGAGGGGAATACGGCATCTTCGTCTTTGTAAAAACTAGATACTCCTTGCAAAGAAAAATCATTTAAGACAGAGTAGCGATTTTCTATGGCGGTAGCTCGGTAAATCACTTTGAGTTTGCGAGTTTCTTGGCTATTGAGGTTTAAAATTTTCGCCATAAACTCGGCCATTTCTTTTTGAGGCATTTTGACAGGAGGCACTGCCAAACCAATGGCTATAATATGTGTGTTTAACATTGTTTAAAATTGAAATATTTTAAAGCTATAATTCCATAAAGTACTAAAAAGTTTATCAAACTTTGTAAATTAGGGATTAGATTCAAGTCTTTCTGAGTAAAAGCCTACTTTCTCTAAGTCTTCCCAAAAACTAGGATACGATTTATTGACGACATTTGGATTTTCTATCACAATGCTTTGTCTGAGTGCCAAAGGAGCAAAAGCCATTGCCATTCGGTGATCGTGATAAGTTTTGACAGAGAGTGTTTCTGTGGGTTGGGCAGCAGGTACGTTTGCCCATTCATCAAACCTCAAATCCCAAGTATTGTTATTTTCTCTGAGTTCTACCCCTATTTTTGCGAGTTCATTTTGTAGAGCTTGGATTCGGTCTGTTTCTTTGATTCTAAGGCTTTCTAGCCCCGCAGCTCTTAGTGGCACTTTAAGTGCAGCCGCTACTACGAAGATAGTCTGTGCCAAATCAGGGCAAGCTGTAAAGTCTATTTTTTGGGATATGGGTATAAAATGAGGTTCTTTGCTGAGTATGATACCCTCTTGAATAAATTTAGTTTTGACTCCAAAGCCTTTCATCAAAACCTGAATATGACTATCTCCTTGCTGTGAACTAGGCTTTAGCCCTAGAAGTGTAACTTCGGCTTTGGGAGCAAGTGCTACGATGCTATACCAATAACTAGCTGCCGACCAATCAGCTTCCACTGCAAAAGGTACGGCTTGATAAATTTGTGGCAAGATTTCGATTTTATTTTCTTTCCACTCATGCGCTATCCCAAAATGCTTCATTTGGCTTAAAGTCATATCAATATAAGGGCGTGAACCAATTTTGCCAGTCAATTCTAAGACTAAACCTTCGGGTAAAAGCGGAGCAATCATGAGCAAAGCCGAAATGAACTGACTACTTACATCTCCTCTGATTTTGATTTCTTTGCTAGTAGGCTTGAAATTATCTTGTGCCTGAATTACAAGAGGAGGGAAGCCCTCTTTTACGGCATAACTAATCTTAAAACCTAGCTCTTTGAGTGCATCTGCTAAGATACCAATAGGACGCTCACACATTCTATCTGTGCCTGTGAGATGCTTGTTTTGCTGAGTGATAGCTGCATAAGCAGTCAAAAAACGCATCGTAGTGCCTGCATCTAGCACATCCCAAGTATCTACTTCGGGGGAGCGAAGCAATCTCTGCATTGTCTGACTATCTCTCGCTTGTGAGATATTGGAAAGCTCTATCTCACCTCCGCTTTGGTATTTGGCAAGTGCCTGAATAATCAAAGCACGATTACACTCACTTTTAGAAAAAGGCAATGAAATATGTGATTGAATGGCATGGTCAGGAGCATTGATTTTTATAATTGTCATGGTTAGTTTTGTTATTAGTAATGTGTTTAAAATAAAGTACTCATCTAGTTTGAGTAAAATTCTCACTATTAAATTCCTAGATTGTAATAACCAATAACTTATCTCTTACTTAGGTTATTGAATGATTGGGAAATTTGATTAAGAAATAGAATTATCAATCTATTGTACTTAAAAATTTATATCTAAGAAAATTCATTTTCAAATAAAAGCTAAATTACTCAAAAGTCAAATATCAGACTTGTCTTTCCTTAAAATTAGCCTCAAAGTGTTAAAGTATTTTAAAAAATTTAGTTAATCGCCTATTGTTCTTTATTTTCGCACTGTGTAACACCATACTAAGGAGTAATAATGCGTAAGGAATCAATCAGTGCGAAAGCACAAAAGAGTATCGGAAACGAAACTTATCATCTAAATTTTAAAAAACTCAACAACCTAGTTGGTTGGGGAGTCTTTGCAATAGCCACAGCTGTCTATCTGATGACTGTAGAGCGTACCGCCAGTTTTTGGGATTGTGGTGAGTTTATAGCTTGTGCCTATAAACTAGAAGTTCCACATCCCCCTGGCTCGCCTTTTTATCTTTTATTCAATAGGGTATTTTCCCTTTTGGCACATGATGTCTATCATGTTGCTTTTTGGATTAATGTATCTTCTGCCCTCTGTAGTTCATTTAGTATTTTATTTTTGTTTTGGAGTATCACCTTAATAGGTGCAAAGCTTTTCCCTGAGCAAAGCATCAAAAACTTAAATGACCGCCAGATACTTACCTTACTAGGAGCAGGAGTGATAGGTTCATTGGCTTATACTTTTTCTGATTCATTCTGGTTTTCAGCAGTGGAGGCAGAAGTATATGCAATGTCTTCATTTTTTACGGCACTGGTAATTTGGGCAATGCTCAAATGGGAACTCATAGAAGATCCAGCTGCGGAGAACCGTTGGTTGATTATGATTGCTTACACGATGGGTTTATCCATCGGAGTTCACTTACTTAACCTTGTAACCATCCCTGTATTAGGTCTGATTTATTATTATAAAAAATACCGTGAGCCTGATTTTTGGGGCGTTATAGCAGCACTCGCTGTCAGTAGCGTAATTGTAATGATTGTGCTAGAAGGTGTTATTCCAGGCTTGCCTACCTTTGCGGGTAATTTTGAGATATTTTTTGTCAATACATTGGGGCTATCTTTTGGCTCAGGCATTATCTTTATTAGTGTTATTCTGATAGGGGGATTGTCTTATGGAGTATATTATTCTCATAAAAATGGAAAAGTAATACTTAATACTGCTTTGCTTTCTCTTACCTTTATCTTGGTAGGGTATTCTTGTTATGCGATTGTATTGATTCGTGCCAACTATAACCCACCTATCAATGAAAATGACCCTAGTGACATCATCAAGTTTGTATCTTATCTAAAAAGAGAGCAATACGGAGATAGGCCCTTACTTTATGGACCTTCTTTTAACTCTGATGTTCAACGTAATAGCGATGGTAGCCCTATACAAATCAGCAAGGGTAAGCTCTATCGTATGAATAAAGAAGAAGGTAAATATGAAATTTATGACGAACGCAAAGCATATCTTTATGAAGATAATATGCTCTTGCCTCGTATCTACAGCCGTCAAGACAATCATAAGGAATTATACCTTCAAAAAATATTTGGTGAAAAAACTCCACCAGAAGATTATGTACCCAATATGGGAGATAACCTTTCATTTATGTTTAGTCATCAGCTAGGGCATATGTATTGGCGATATTTCTTATGGAATTTTGCTGGGCGAGCAGGTGATTTTGAGGGTGCTGGGGCATTGACTCCTTTTGACTCTACGGCTGATTTACCCGAAGTAATTGCTAATAATCCTGGAAGAAATCAATATTATATGCTTCCTCTCTTATTGGGTATTTTAGGCTTGTTTTATACTTATCTTAAAAGTAAGCAGACATTCTTTATCACCACTTTACTCTTTTTCTTGACGGGTCTTGCCTTGGTGCTTTACCTCAACTCACCTCCAGTAGAACCTCGTGAGCGTGATTATATTTATGTGGGTTCTTATTATGTATTTGCGATATGGATTGGAATAGGGGTAATGTATCTCACCGAAGTTCTAGCAGGATTCCTTAAAAATGGACGTACTGCTGCCATCGTAGCAACTGCTCTCATGATGGTAGTGCCTGTGATAATGGGTGTGCAAAACTGGGATGACCATGACCGCTCTAACCGCTATCACTCTGTTGATTCTGCTAAAAACCTTTTAAACTCTTGTGCACCAAATGCTATTCTGTTTACAGGAGGTGATAATGATACTTTCCCTCTTTGGTATGCCCAAGAAGTAGAAGGCTTCCGAACAGATGTCAGGGTATGTAATTTAAGTCTATTAGGCACAGATTGGTACATAGATCAGATGCAAAGACAAACCTATGAATCTGCTCCATTGCCTATTTCTTTGCCTAAGAAGCAATATTACCAAGGTACAAATGACCAAATCTTGTATCCTCCTTCGTGGCGTATTACTCCTAATCTATCTCCTAAAGAACTGGCTGCTTTAGATAAGCAAGGAATGGATTTGGTAGGATATATGAAACTTGTAGCAGAAGGAGATAGACGCATCAAAGCGATTGCTCCAGGAGCAGATGGTGAGGAATTGACTATCTTTCCAAGTAAAAAAATGGTGCTTAAAATAGATATAGAAAAAGTAAAGAAAATGGGTTTTGTGCCTAAAAACCAATTAGATTCTCTTAAAGATTTTATTGCTTGGGATATTCAACGCAATGATTTATACAAAAGTGATTTGATGATTTTGGATATGATAGCGACCAATCAATGGAAGCGTCCTATTTATTTTTCTACTACGCTTTCTAATTCAAGTTACCTTAACCTCAAAGAGTTTATGCAGCGTGAAGGCTTGGCTTTCCGATTAATGCCTTTCAAAGTGGAAGGTGCTTCACAAGGTTTTGTGAATACCGATATTATGTATAAAAACTTAGTAGAGAATTTCTTTTGGAGAGATCTTGATAATCCAAATACGTATTATGATGAAAATTATCAGCGTTTTACCATCAATCTACGCAATGCTTTCGCCAAACTGGCAGAAGAACTACTTAAAGAGGGTAAAAAAGACAAAGCTAAAAAGGCTATTCTATTCTGTTTAGAGAAGATGCCAGACAATGTCATTCCTTATGATGTCTATACGACTCAGTTCATTGATATTTTATTTGAACTAGGAGAAGATAAAAAGGCAATGGACATTGCTCAAAAAATGGCAGTAAGAGCAGACAGTATGCTTGAATACGTTCTTAGAAAAGACCGACCTGATGAGATAGAGATGTCCACTAATTTTGCGATTCTTAGTCAGGTATCTGCTGCCCTTGAGCGTGCTGGTAAAAAAGAAGAAGCCAATAAATACAAAGCTATCTTAGATAGACATTATAATAAAATAGCTCCTTAATTACTTAGTAAGAGATTAATTATAAGTTATTGGTTATTAGCTTGTAAGAGTCTGATAATAAGTAGTTTACTTAAACAAAGTGAGTGCTTTATTTTAAAAAATCTACTTAACTTTAAGCAATTGTGAGAGGAAACAAACAAGCCTACAATGAAAAATTGTAGGCTTGTTTTGTTAAGTAGATGGTCAAAATTAGTTTGCACTCAGCAATTCTCATTTTGGATTTTTTATTTTATTTGTTACATTTTTGTAAAATAAAAATTTAAAAAAGTGCTTTCATGTGAATAAAATTCGGTGAAAGTCTTTAAAAATAAGTTATTTCATAAAATGAGAGTTGCTTAAAATGTCAAATCTGTGAGGTTTAATGTATTGATAACTAAATATTTAGAAATAAAACCTCACAGGTTTTTGGTAGCAAAAAAATAGACCTAAAATGAGAACTGCTGGTTTGCACTTTAATATTGCTACAAAAGACTGGTTATCAGTATCTTACTAAGATAACTCATCACTTAAAAACTTAATTACTTTTGACCTTCATCCAATACATCTTCTTTGCCGTAAAGCCAATCCATGTATTCTCTTTTGAAGCAACAAGGTATTTCCAGTCTTGGTCTGAGGGAAGTGTGAGAGAGCGTTCTTCATTTTTATAAAGGTTAATCAGTATTAATTTACCTTCTGAAATACCAAAAATCTCATCTTCATGAAAATTAAAAAAAGTCCAATCTTTTGCTTTTACAGACTGTTGAAAGTTACCGAAATTATCAAAAATTAGTAGCTCTTTTTTTTCATTGAGCACGTAGAGCGTGTTTTGATACTCTCTCATCTGTGTAATGGCATAATTTCTAAAATCTAATACCAAATCTAAAGGAGTATCTAAAATGATAAAATTAGCTTGTGGATTATATTTCTTGAGGCTAAAACGAGAGTTATCAAAAATCCATAGTGTGTTATCAGCTGATAAAGCAATGGACTGAGCAAAGCCTATTTCTTCTTGGGGAAGGCAATATTGGCTTTTTTCGGTTAGAAACCTATCTAAAAAAGTATAGCACTGTAACTCACGATAAAATAAAAATATTCTTAAGCCTGATTGTGCCTCTAAATAACTGACCTCTGAAACCTTAGAGGGTGCATAGACCAAATCTTTTTTGCCCAAAGTATCTAGGCGATAAACCACTCCTTCTGCATTGCTAAGGTAGATTTGCCCTCTTCGGTCTTGCGAAACCTGTGTATAACTAGGAATCTCAGCTTCACGGATAATCTCTAAGCTTTGGGCTTGAATGCTAAGACTTAAAATGCTTATTAAACAAATAAAAAGATAGCTTACAAATTGCCTATAAGGATACAGGCAAGGGCGAAGAGGAGACAAGCAATAACGAAGGTTTAAAGGCTCATAATTCATAACTTATATCTGGCTAAATGATTCATCTGTATTTTTATAACGCCTCAAATACAATATCAAGTACTACATCACTACCCTCATAATTGGTAGCATATTCTACTCTGAGTGAGTTTTCGGTCAGACTTATGATATTCCATTGGTAATTCTCACCACCCTCTAACGCAATACTAACCTTGGTATTTAGTTCTTCCAACTGCCAAACTCCTTCTGATATTGTAGGGTCGCTAGATTCACAAAGTACATCTTCATTACTTTCTTGATATACTCCACCCTTAAAAAAAGTAAAAATATTATCCTTCTTGCAGGTAGGGTAGCTTGCTGTGATGTCTGAGCCTGCTAGACTTACAGATTGAATTTGCCATGATTTGCCCGTGGCAGATGCTAGTAAAGAGGATTTGGTAATAGATATGCTATAAGATTGGGCATTATTGAAGCCATTTTCGGTGATGATAATGCTACGTTTTACTCGTTCTGATTCCCAATTATTCAGATTATCTTTACTTACATTAAGATAATAAAGTGTATCTTCCAACCCAAAAAAAGATACACTGCCTTGGTCATTGGTGAGGATAGTAGCTCGGTGTGGGTTTTGCTCTAGATTGTAGTCTTCTTCTGTCCGATAGAGTGTTACTTCTGCATCTTGTATTGGTATATCACCACTCGTAACTCTCACCCTCAAATCGCCATAAGATACCAATTCAACACATGCAAAAACAAGTACTCCGATACCTACGAATAAAATGATTAAATAAAAAAACCTTAAAAGGGGAGGAGTCATGTGTGAGTTTTATAGATTAAAAGAATAAATTTAGCGTCAGATTATAATAGTATGATAGTGAATTTTTTGAAAAACAAAATTCAGTTTTTTTTCTCAAAAGCTACTTTAAAAAACATACTAATTTTGAAAAAGTTAGATATATGTCTATTTAACCTACATTTCGGTAAAAAATCATATTAATCATCAAAATCAAAAGTATGTTTTTTAGATATAAATAAAATTTTGCTCTGCTTTTATCTAATTACTTTTTTTAGAACACAAATTAGATATTATTGCGATTTTATGGGCAAAGAAAGGTGCAAGCCAAGAGGCTTGCACCAGTTATTCATCTCGTTCAAGCGTCTTCGCTTGAACGGTATTTATTAGTTTAAGTTATTGAATATCAAGTGCTTGTTTTTTGAAATTATTTTATTGACATAAATTATTACCGAAATATAAGATTTAATATGATTGATTAAATGTTACTACGGTTTTATTCGAAGAAGTGCAAGTGAAGACATAAGGGAACTCATCACCCATTACACATATCTTTCCTTGAGTATTTTAAGGTGATGTCTTTCATGTCCTACTATGATAAAGCCTAAGCCTATTACTGAGATAGGAGAGCCATTGGCATTGCCTATTCTGATAAAATCTTCTGTTTTAAGACTTTTGAAAAAGAGTTGATTGGCATGACGAACAGCTAGATACTCTTCGGTGATGTCAGCAAGTGTACGCTCTGAGACATCTACTTCTTTGACAAATTCATCTTGATCAAAACCAGGGAGTAAAGTTTGATCCCCTCTAGCAATTCTCAAAGCACGATTAGCCATGATTCTCTCGGTATCTAGGCAATGCTGAATCACTTGCATGACAGTCCATTTATCTTCTGCATATCTAAAATGTGCCTTCTCAGGAGCAAGCTCAGATAGATAAGAATGAATTAGATTTTTGCTATTTTCTAGGGCTTCCGAAAGATTAACTTCGGGTACTTCTCGCACATAATTCTGATAAAACTCAGGCAAAGTATGTATTTCAGGTTTCTTCATCTTCCAAAAATAAAAATAAATTTTGATTATACCCGTTATCCAAATCCTCTTCTTAAAAAGGAGGTGATTTGCTAGACTATTCTTAAAGATAACTACTTGATTATCAAAATATTACTAACAAAACGAATCACTTACTATTTATAACTCATCATTTATAAAGATAAATCTTTGATAGATTTTTGTTTTATTAAATAAGTTATCTTTAAATTTGTAAAATGGGTACTTTATAAAGGCACTCATTTTGTGTATAATATAGATTCTATACTTAAAATAAAAGTAATTTTATTTAGAATAGTATCTTTTTTATTGTTTTACCTAAACATAGAGTACTTGACAAACTCAAGTATGAAGAGGTTTTTTATGATTTAATGCTAGAAAATATGATTTAACAGTCATTTTTTCGCTTTCATAAAAAATCAAATGATTATGATTACGAAAGAAGTACAAAATCAAAAGCCATCAGTAGCTAAGAGTATTGCTAAGTTTTTTATTAGCGTAGGTTTATGTCTTTTAGTGGGTTTTTTGGCTGGATATGCCACACAAACTTCGGTAAGTACTTGGTATATTACTTTGCAGAAACCTTCCTTTAATCCTCCTAATTGGTTATTTGCACCCGTCTGGACTACTTTATATTTTTTGATGGGTTTGGCATTTTTCTTAGTATGGAACAAAGAAAGAAATACTCCCAAAAGACGCACAGCAATGGTGTTTTTCTTGGTGCAGTTAGTTTTTAATGCACTTTGGTCTGTGTTATTTTTTATGATGAAATCACCTTTCTGGGGTTTGATAGATATTAGTATTTTATTTATATTGATTATACTCACCATTTTTGCGTTTTTTAGAGTATCTCGTTTGGGTGGAGTATTGCTTATCCCTTATTTACTTTGGGTCGGTTTTGCTTCCATTTTAAATTATGCTATCCTGATTCTCAATTAATTATATTTTTTCAAATTCAGGGATTCCTTGCCACGGGATATACTTTTGCTCAGAAGATAAGAACTTAAAAGCGGCATATTCTAAACCATTCGTGATAGCCAAATAAGTAGCTTTGATGGCATAATTATACTGACAAGCCTGCTCTAAAGTCTCCAAAGTCAGTGGAATATGACTAGCCTTGCATTCCACCAAAAAGAAAGGACTTCCTAATCGGTTATAGGCTAATATATCCGAACGCTTTTGTCTTTGCTCATATTTAAGTCCTCCTTCTGTACGCATGAGTCCTTTGGGATAGTTAAATTCTTCTAGCAAATACCTCAAAAAATGCTGCCTGACCCATTCTTCTGGGGTCAAGACTAGATTTTTACGTCTAATCGGATCAAAAATATATAATTCTCCTTCTATCTTCTTAACTTGGCAATCGTATTGAGGGATATTGATTTCTTCCATGGTAGTAAGTCTCTTCAGATTTTGCTAGACGATAGGCTGCATACTCCAAGCGTTGCTCTTCTTTCATATCACAAGCCCTTCTTTTTATATATTTTGATAAAAAGGACTAGCACTGTACTTGTCCTCCCAGCTATCTTTTGCTATCGCAAAAACAGAGAAGGCTTGAGCATATTTTAGCTCAAGAGAAAATAAAGCATCTCTAAATACTTGCTCTTCTACAAGACTTACCTCTTGAGTGTTATGTACCAGTATCAGAATATCCCAATCAGAATCTTCTTTTGCTGTGTCTCTAGCACGAGAACCAAATAGAATAACTTCTGTTGCTGCGTTTATTTCTTGTATGGTATTTTTAATATCTTTTAGTATTGTTACTTTCTGCATCATTTCTTTTCATTTTTTCCCTCAATTTACATGAAATTTCCCAAGAATAAAACCAGCCCTATCAGGGGCGAAAGATATAATTGAAAAACTTGATAAATGACTCTTTTGGAGTTTTATAACTTTTCTAATGACATCATCATGACTTTGTAAATAAGTATTACTCATTTGGTATTGTATTTATGTGTTATTCCTATTACTATTTCCCCTCCCTCCACCTACTGCAAGTCTTACATCTAGTCTTCAGACTAGACTGAAACCAAGCTAAACAAACACTATCTTTTGCTACGCCCAGTCTGAAGATTGGGAATCCAGACTATCTAGTTGCTCGGCTTTTATGGTGATTTTGTTGCGGATACTGTCGACTTCAACTATGTCTAAATAAAACTTATCCATAGCATTGCAGGCAGGATTTCCTTGATTACCGAAGTAGTGAACATAGGTATTTTTGTAAACCTCGTTCAAGGATTTGGCATAGACTTCTTCAAAGAAGTCGATATTATTGCTTGGGTTTTTGATGACTTTGCAAGCACAGTCATACAAATTGGCAGTTTTGTGTTTCCGTGAGGTTTTGATAACGGCATAGAGGTCTTCTAGTAATTCCACTTCAAACCCATAATGCGTATGACTCTTATTATCTACGGCTATGGGAATAGTGAAATAAAGTTTAGTTTTTGCAATACAAATACATTCATAGGTTTGTACATTACCCTTTCGTACACCGTCAGCAAGTCTTTTTCTCAGTTCTTGGGAGCTTCTGATTATTGACTTTTGCCCCACAAAAGTTTGATATTCCAATAGGTTGGTATCGGATGTTACCAACGTTACTTCTGCACCATCAGTTAATTCGATGCGTTTTTGTTTCTCAATGTCATAAAAATGACCATTTTTGTATGAGAGATTGATACTTTTCATAATTAAAATAAAGGTTTTACATTTTACTATACTTCTCTCCTAGTGCAAGAGTCTTAACTCCCTACCCCTTCCCCTCCACCACAGTGATTTCCTCCGCAGTTAAGCCATAAAGGGCATAGACCATTTCATCTATTTGACGTTCTTCTTTGCTTGTATCTTCGCTTCGCTCTTTCTTGGCTAATATCACCTCTACTAAATCTTCAAAGGGCTTTTGGTCTGATTTAGGGATTTGGGGAACGGGAATGTTTTCAAAATAAATTTTACTAAGTTCTCTTGTCCCTCCTTGTAACTCAGGGCAATTTTCTCTTATCCAATAAGCTGAAATTTTTGAATTGAAGAAACTCAATAAATATCTTAGTGATATTTTGTCTGAGTTTTTAGTAATAATGAAGCATTTTTGATTTGTTTGAAAAATTCCGTTATCAAGAATAAATGGCAGATATTTAGTCATGTTTGGGTAAACAATCTTCTCTTTCTCAAATTCCTCAAGATAAGCACAATTACGTAAATTTGTCCAATGTACTCCTTGGTCTTGTCTTTTTTGTAGTTCTTTTTCAAATTGTAGTAAATGTTGATAAATAGCAGGATAATCTTCACTCACGATTTCCCTGTTAATTCTTACACTTTTTTTAGTAAGGATTTCAACCCTTTTGGTAGGGATGACTACGAATTTCTTTTCTTTTCCTTCAAGATATTTAATCAATATAATTTTGCCTAAAGAGTCTTTTGTGGTAGCATAAGGATATTCAGTTTTAAAGATTTCTCCATTGTGTGAATTTATTAAATACAAATTCGCAAAATTCGCTTTGTATCGCTGAATATCTCTTCCCCTGAGAATGGGTTTGATAATCTCTACACTTTTGGGGTCTTGGGCAATGAGTTCATTTTTAGTTGCTTCATTAATGATAAATGCTTCATTGAAACCTGTTAGAACTCCTCTATAAATATCAATATCCCAATCTTTGAGAGGTGTACCTATTTTTTCTATTTTGGTTTTGATTTGCTGTTCTATTCCAGAGCTGATAGTCCACGAGTCTGCACTTAGTTCTGTGAGGGTGATGTGGTTTTGGGCGAAATAGTCCTGCATAGATAGTTCGGTTTTTTGAAATGTCAGGGCTTTCAGTTGGAATTTCTGAGGTTCTTTAACAATTGCTTTTATTTTTTTGGAAAGCAAGATATTGGTATCTACTGTAGCCGATTCAAATATTCCACCTCCCAAGTCTATGAGCTGTAGTGGTTCTGTATGTGTAGTAAAATAATGCCTAAGTTTTGTGCCATAGCCTGCTCTCATCCACTTATTAGAGGTAATGTAGCACAGGAGTCCATCCGTTTTGAGTAGTTGATTCCCCTTTTCATAAAAGAGTGCATAGAGGTCGCCTGTGCGTGCATAGCTTTCGTACTTTTGGGCTTCAAAGGCAGCTTGCCATTCTTTCATCTTTTGCAGTTGCACATAAGGCGGATTGCCTATCACCACATCAAAGCCTTCTTTGATTCCGAACATCCATTCTGTATCAAACCATTCAGAGGATGTTTTTTGGTCATAGGGGTTCCATTGTGCAATCAGGAGAGCTTTTTTTCTGATTTGCTCCACCTCCGTATCATTTTCTAATCTTTTGATGATACTTTCATTGGTCTTGAGGATGCTTTTGATGCTATCAATTTTATCTTTTTTGGCATTGATGCGTTTTTTTTCTTCCTTTCCGAAGAGGTCTTTAGTGATGATTTCTTTGATTTCATCAGGCATTGCTTCAGCTTCTTGGAGCAGGGCAGTTTGTTTTGAGATGATTTCTTGGGCTGCTGCTATTTCTTGAGTATTTTTTTCTTTGATGCCATCTGCCAAGTTGTGGGCTATTTGCTCACGAAGTTCCTTGTCTTGTTTTTCTAGGCTTTTTTTCTCTTTTCGGCTTTTGGCTTTAAAGAAACTCTCTCTTACTTTTTTGAGTGCTGTTCTGAGTTCTTGTGTACTATCGTTTGAATCATCATCTTTGTCAAAGAATTTAATTCCCTCTAAATCAATCCCTATGAGTGTATTGGCTACCACAAATTTAGTTTCGAGGTTGGGTAATGGTTCTATCTTCTCATTATTTTGCTCTATGACCAGTGATAAGAAAAAACGAAGCTTGGAGATTTGCACGGCAATATCTTGTATATCTACACCATAGATGCAGTTTTGGATGAGGTAGAGTTTTCTGCCATAGTCTTCTAGGTTGTTCTCAAATACGGCATTGAGTTTATCTACTTCCAGTTGTCTAGTTTCTTTGTCATCATTTTCATAGACACGGTCAAGTTCTTCAAACAGTTTTTCTTTTTGTATTCTTTGCCAGAGTTTATTTTGTGGGTCTATTTTTTGGAGCAACTGCACCATTCTTTGCAGAATACCCATCGGGAAAGCACCAGAGCCACAAGCAGGGTCTAAGATTTTGATTTCGGATATTTTCTTAACAAGGGCTTGTTTCTGCTCTTGGTTGAGGTTTTCTATGGTGTGTGGAGCGTTCACGTCTATCTGTAGATAGGCTTTGAGGCTTTCATCTACCATATAGTTCACGATTTCTTTGGGCGTATAAAAGCTTCCTGTTCCCTTTCGGGCTGTTGCTTGGGTTTCAGGGTTATAGTAGGCTAGTAAGCTTTCAAAGACCTCTCCCATCAGCATAGGGTCTAAGGCTATATCTTCTTCTTCGGGTGTATTTTCTTCTATGGTAAACTTATACCTTTCAAAAATCTGAAATATACCTTTTACCTTATAATTTCCTTTTTTGGTTTGGTAGATTTTAGCTAGTTCTTGGCTAAAATCTTCGGTTTCTTCTCCAAAAAGCAGTCTATTAGGGAATTTAGGTTGATTTTTCTTCACTCTTGAAAAGCCATCAATCATCATCTTATTCTCTTTGTCATCTAAGCTATCAAAGAGTCCTCCATTCAAGAAGGGGATACTTTCAAAGATGTCCATAATCTTTTGAGTATCTGAGTCTGCAAATAGGCTTTCATATCGGTATAGATTGTTTACACCGTATGAGTTTATATTTTTAACATGCTCCTGCTTAAGAGCAAATGCTCGGTCTGCCTTGGGTCTATTCAGTGTAGCAAAGAATAGGTTTTGCAGAATTGCTAGATAATACTCACTACTTTCTTCGCTTTTGGGGTCAAAGTTTTTGAGTGTATTGATTAATATGTTTTCATAAAATAGATTTTCAGGGATAAGTTTTTTTTCTTTCAGAAACCACACAAAGAAGATACGAGTAACGAATCTAATGACTGCCTTTTGGTTGGCGAGTTCTTGGAGTTCCTCTTGAGTTTTATCTTGATACCTTTCTTCTTTTTTAAGATAATCATACGGAAACTCAACATTGCTCACAGCCCAGAAATACCAGTTAGCAATTTCTTTATAGAATCTTTTATTGAGTTCTTTGAGGTTGAGGGTTGCTCTCCAAGCCTTGTGTAAGGCAGGAAAGCTATTAATTGTATATTTTTTTTGAAGTCTTTCTAAGGAAAGTTCAGCCAAGATTTCTATGTGTGCCCTATGTGGCTTAGAGAAGTTGATGTCTTTGATAAGGGTTACTTTGCTGAGTACATCTTTGTATTCATCTTTTTTATTGAGCCTTCGGTCTATCACGGCTAGGGTTAGAGAGGTGCCATATTTAAAAAGCACTAACACAGGCATAGAAAAAGGCTTATTAAGTTCACGAGTGATTTGTGTAAGTTGTGTTTTATTATAAAACTCGTCTTTTAATTCTAGGGCAAATATGACATAAGATTCATATTTTTCTAAGAAATGGGTATTTACTTCTTTATGCTCAAAAAAACCTTCTCCGATTTGAAAGCAGAAGTCTATTTTTTTCCAATGCTCAACAATGGCTTTATCTTTTGAAAAAACATTCTCACTCACTTGAAAGTAATCTCTAAAATCAATGTAGGTTTTTTCTTGTAATTCTAAGGTATGCTCACTCTCATAACCTAACACACTAAAAAGCTGTAAAGTATTTTGGTAGAGGTCATCATTTTCCCCGAATTGCTGAATGATATTTTTTATTTCTGCTTTCATTTTTTAGGTTGTTTTGAGAATTTTTGTTTAGTGCTTCTAAACGTTCTGCTTCAATAGACTAGGTCTTTTGATAATCACTTTAAACTCTTCGGCTTCCTTGTCATTGATAAACTCAATATCAGGATAAGCCTGCAAAGCACGTAAAATACCGCTGCCTATTCCTCTGTATTGCAGCACATCAGCAGCAAAGGAATCTATCAAAGGATTACGTTTTTTCCTGATGCCTTTTTTTATTTTTTCTTCGGTGAGATTATTAGGCAAAACACCAGGGCTTATTATTTCAATTCTATCACGAAAGATAAAGAGTTTGACAGTATCATTGATGAAGTAATCTCTATGCACAAGTGCATTGGTGAGTAACTCTTGAATAACAATTTCGGGAATTTCTGATTTACCTAAACTATTGATAGACTGCTCTGCTTGTAGCTTGGTGAGAGAATTAATCACAAAAGCATAGCCTTTTTCATACTGTTGTCTAAGAGTTCCTTTGAGATTATCGCTACTCCAATATTCGCTTTCCCATTTGTGTAAACCTTTAAACCAAACCGCAGTAATGAAAAAGGAAGTGATATTTTTTTCAGGATATTTTGTAAACAACAAAGCCCCTGCTTGATTGAGTTTGCCGTCTTTGCCCAAGTCAAGGTTCTCGATGTACCGTCCTAATTGCTCTTTATAAAATTGTTCTTTGTATTTTTCCTCATAGAACTTCCTAAAATCATCAATATTAATATCTTCATAAGTGCTATTGTTGATGAGCATTTCTTCGGCATAGAGGTTGCTGCTGCTTTGCAATAGTCTTGACAGTTCTTCTTTGCTGGTTACTTTGCGTTTATCTGAGCCATTTTTCATAAAAATTAGTCCTTCCTTATCCATATAAGGTTTGTTTGTGCCTTCTTGTATGCTGGCTATGATTACTCTTTTGCCCTCTACCTCTATGGTTTCACTCTCAATCCAAATGGGGCTTTTGACATGATTTTGGGCAGCATTGACTAGATTTCGGTTAATTCGCTGTATGTCTTCAAAAGACAAATCCACAATATTTCCTGTTTTGTCATCTATCCCTATCAGTATTTTACCTCCTTTGCTATTGCTAAATGCTACCATTTCTTGGGCAATACCTACCTCATTGGTTACATCTCGTTTGAACTGCACAAAGCTAGTTTCGCCCAAACTAATGAGTTTTAAAAGTTCTGCTGCTTCCATATTTTGTAGATATTTTTTCTTTGTTCAAATGCTTCTTTGCCACCTTCCATGATGTCAATGGCTTTCTGTTGTATCTCAGGTTTATCTATGCTTCCTATATCTGAAAATTGTATTTTTTGAGTTTTATCATCATATTCACAAATGATTACTTGCTCACTATCTCCCAAAACCAAGATATTAGGATTGTGTGTTACAAAGATAAATTGAGTACTTGGTTTCAGAGTTTTGATTCTGCTAATAATCTCTTTGGCTACGGTAAAATTATCCAAATCATCTTCGGGTTGGTCTATCAGAAATAAGTCTGTGTCTTCATTTGCCAAGATAAAGGAGATTAATGCAGTGGCTTTCTGTCCGATAGAATATTTTTCTAAGGGTTTGTCTTTGTACCAAAAAACATATTTGTGAGGTGCTTGGTGAGTGAGCCAAGGAGATAAATTTTCTTGAAATTTTTCTTGAAATTTACTTAATAAATTACTCCCGCTCAATATAGTATGTAGCTGGCTTCCAGTATTATTCAAATCTTGATATACCTCTCTCAGATTAGCATACTGCGCACTGATTTTTTTAATATGACTTTCTTTGGTAAAATTACCCCCTCTACAATAGTCAAATAATTGATTTTTAAATTGCTCCTTATCTCCCTCAAAAGTCATTTCTACGCTGAAAGACAAGCCTAAGTAATTGAGTTTGTTTATTTTTTCTTGAATAAAATCAAATTCTTCTTTACAAGCTATTTGTAAAGTTTCAAGCTCTTGATTGAGTTGAGTTGTGAGGTTACTCAGTTTTGTTTCGCTACTTTCTAAGGCACTCAGTTCATACCTTTTACTGTTGAGTTGCTTTTGGTTTTGCTTGTGTTTTTCAATGTCAATATCAGGGTCATTGATGGCTTTTTTCTTTTCTTCAAACTCGCCCACAAGGGCTTGATGCTGTGTTGAGAAATCTTGTTTAATTTTTAGTAAATCATTGAGGAGATAGTTTTCATCATTTTCATTTAATCGTTTTGCAATGTCTTCAAATAGCTTTTTGAATTTTTGTACTTCGGCAGGGATTTTTTCTTGAAAAATGCTTTGATTTTCTGCTTGCTCAGATTGGTAAGTGTTGTAATCACTTAAGCTGTATTCTTGTATTTTTTCTAATACATCTTTCATCATCTCTTGCCAATCTTCTATGACTCGCTCTATTTGTTGCTCATCATTGCTATAATTGAGCTCTTTGGCAATCAAATCTTGCAAGTTATATTCTTCAAACTTTTTAATTTTTTCTTCAAGTTCAGCAATACTATTTTGCACTGCTTCTTTTTTGTTTAAGCTTTGATTGGCTTTAGAGAACTTATTAAGTGTATCCTTGATTTGTATTTTAGCTTGTCTTATTTCTTCTTCGTAAGATTCTAATTCTTTTTTGAGGAGTTTTTCTTTAATGACTTTCTCACTAAAGTCTTTGCCCATTTCTTCTAGGTCTTTCTGACCAAAGTAGGCTACTTTGATGAAGCTATCAGGTCTAAAATTTGGTATAATTTTTTCTCTCGGATTGAATACGTTTATGCTTGTTCCCCAAGTTCTTTCAGTACTATAGATGATTTTTTGGTCTTTATCAGCAAATTCAAGCTGTATTCTTTTGCCTTCCCCTACAAGCTTATGTACTATCTGATCTTTGTAGTCAGTATTTCCCGTAGCTTCTTCACCTATCGCAAAGCGGATAGTTTCTAGCAGGGTAGATTTACCACTACCTCGCACCCCAATAATGGTATTCAAATCAGGGCTGAAGGGGATTTCTAAATTTGCTTCTCCTTCGTTTTGCTCAATAGTTATTTTTTTTAGATAACGGTCTTGAATAGTAGGAATTTCGCTACTTACTCGCTCTTTGTGATGCACCAAGGCATATTTGACTGCTTCAAAACTAAAATCTCCTAGTTTGAGGTAGGATTTTTTTTCTTCATCATTTTGCAGATGGGCTTGTCCAACTTCTTGTATATTTTTAGAGTCCGAACCTTCTAAGAATGCAGGGATTTCTTGCTCTTTCTCATACCATTGTTTGAGGTTTTCTAAATCGCTATAAGTTCTAAATTTCTGAAAGCCTAAAACCGTATTCTTGAATAACTCATTCTTTGTAAAACCTTGAATACGCCCACCTTCAAATTCTTTTAAGAAACCTTTCTTTTGATGCACATGTGCCATAATCATAAAACTATCTCGTCCTTTTTGGCGATGTTCTTCCAGTTTTTCCAGTGTTTGAGTCAAGTTATAATTACAGCTTATATTTTCATTTTCACGGTTGGCAATGCCTTCAAAAGCAGCCATTAAGAATTGATTGATAAAATCTTCATTGTTCTTTACCCAACTTTCATAATCAAAGACTATCAAACAATGTACGCCACTTGCCCCATCATTTACTGATAGCTCAACGCCAGCCAAGAGATAAATTTCTTCTTTTATAGCTTGATTACGCAGACTTTTAAATTCTGCCAAGTCAAACTTATTATGATTGGTAATCACGCCCAAAGCAATATTTTGATTTTTTAGCTGAGATACATACTCTTTTTTGAAAGAACAATTTTCGGAATGAGGAAAATCAAACTCTGTATCTGCCATGGTATGCAGATGAAAATCAGCTCTGAGCCAAGTACTCCCGTGTTCAAAAACATTCATATTGCCAAATTAAGGATTTTTACTGTTTATTTTCCATCACTAGCCAAGTAATGAGTTCAAAATCTTGTTCATCTTCTGCCATTTCACTTTTTGCAGTAATCATGGCACTTCTGCTCTTGGTGAGGCTTACGGCTTCTCGCTTTCTGAAATGCTCTAAGGTAGATTTCATTGCTTTTTTTAGCAAATCATCATATTTATCCATTATTTTTCCATTGTCTGTTTCGGCATCAAAGGCATCACAGAGTTCATGGAAGGCTTTGTTTTTGCCATGACAGACTGTCTTAAAAATTTCTAATATTTTTTTAGCTTGCACAAAAGTACCCAATACTTGCTTGCCATCCTCACTGATATATACCAAATAATAGGGATGTAAGGGGTTAGTTTGTGAAGGCTTTTGTATGGTTTCTTTCCCAAGCAATGGCTTCTGTCTAAGGCAAAAGATGACACCTGCTTGTAGGGTATATTTATCGCTCTTAGAAGGCACTACTGCATAAAGACCTATGGGAGCAGAGGCTAGTGCTTCTTGGTTTTTTTGAATGAAATTAACCAAATCTATCCTAAAATCATCTAAGGAGAAATCTGCCAGACTGATGCTTTCTTCTAGGTCTTCAGAGTCAAGTACTTCTTCTTGTAAGCGTTTAAGCTGTTCATCCCTAAATTTAAGGTCTTGGTGTACTTGCTCTTCACTGAGTAAGTCATCTTCTCCAGTACCTGCGATGTCCACTAGAGCCATCCTTGCCTTGACACGGCTTTCCAGTTTGAGGTATTTGTCTAGGTCTGCGGTAGCCCAAAAGTTTACCATTTGGATATGGGTATGTTGGCTACCGATTCGGTCTATTCGTCCAAATCTCTGAATGATTCTCACAGGATTCCAGTGAATGTCATAGTTAATCAAGTAGTTACAATCTTGTAGGTTTTGCCCTTCTGAGATACAATCCGTGGCAATGAGCAGGTCTATTTCTTCCTCTTGGGGTAAGTCTTTTAGTTTTTCTCTCTTTTTGGAGATAGGTGAAAAGTTAGTCAATATCTCCGTAAAGTTAGCTTTTCCAAGTGTACTATAATTGGCAGAGCTTCCACCTGTTACGAGGGCAATATGTATGCCCAGTGTATTCTTTGCCCAGTCTTCTAAGGCTTTGTAGAGATAAGTAGCTGTGTCTGCAAAGGCAGTAAAGACTACTATTTTTTTTACCTTTCTCTTATCTTTAGTAATGCTAGGTTCTTTTACTTGGGTTTGAATGAGTTGCTTAAGTTGTGCAAGTTTAGCATCTCTTTGGATACTTACATCTTTGGCATCTTTCCAGAGGTCATTGATTTGTTTTCTATCCGCTCTGAGAGCTTTTAGCCATTTCTCAAAATCAAGATGAGATAAATTATAGACATATTTCTCACCGATTTGGAGTGCATCTAAGAGTTCTTCATCTTCGGTATCATCCAAGTCTATATTTTCAAACTCTATTTTCTGATTTTGCTCTTTATAGGTTTTAAACTTCTCTATGCGTTCTTCTAGGGCTTTTATCTTATGGTAAGTTCTCTCCATCGTAATCGCAAAGGCAAAGACAGAACTTTCTAAGCGTTTGAGGAAGTTCATCTTCATCATCCCGATAAGATGACTCTCACGTTCTGACTGTGTAAAGTTCTTTACTTTGGTCTTCTCATACAGCCCTAGAAATTCTTTTTTTACGAACTGTGAAGGGCTGAATATAGCCAGTTTATAATTTTCTATTTGTGCACTGATTTCATCAAAAGTTTTAAACATCCCTTCGGAATCTATGGGAGAATAGACAGAGCGAGGTTTTCTTCTTTCAGGAAAGGCACCGATTTTTTGCATTTCTTCTTTGTAATACTGCTCTATGTGTCTTCGGGAGCGAGCAATGGTAAGATGGTCTAGGAGTGTAAAAAAATCAGAACTCAAAGCCATCAAAAACTTTTCTTTGCTTTGCCCTTTTTTAAGCCATTCCTTAAAAGTTCTTTGGGCAGTATTCAGTGTATTATGATAATCTTGGATATTGAGCGAGTCTGCAAAGGCTTTTTTATCTCCTTCGGTGATGAAGTCTAGCTGATTGCGTAGGTCAGTTAAGTCATTATTGACAGGAGTAGCAGAGAGTAGAAGTACCTTTGTCTTTGCACCTTGCTTGATAATATCTTCTAGTAATCTTTCATAGCGACTTTTGGTGATGACATTGCCATTTTCATCTTTCTTTCCTTTGGTATTATTACGGAAATTATGTGATTCATCTATCACCACCAAATCAAATGCACCCCAGTTAAAGGTTGAAAAATTAATTCCATCACGGTCTCCTTTTTCACGGCTAAGGTCAGTATGACAAAGTACCTGATAAGCAAATTTGTTGAGCCTATTATCCGTAAATGGATTAAGCCTGCTGTTGTAATAAGAAGAATAGACCGTCCAGTTTTCTTGTAGTTTCTTAGGGCAGAGTACCAATACACGGTCATTTTTGAGTTCAAAATACTTAATTACTGCAAGTGCCTGATAAGTCTTACCCAAGCCCACACTATCCGCCAAAATACAGCCATTAAAGGCTTTGAGTTTGTTGATGATAGAGATAACTCCATCTTTCTGAAATTTAAAAAGGGTACTCCATATATCAGTACTCGTAAAGTTGAGATTTTCATCAAAGATATTGCTTTGCTGTGTTTCAGTGATGTACTCCTCAAAGATATGAAAAAGGGTTTTGTAGTAGATAAATTCAGGCGTGTTGTTGGCATAGAGTCGCGTGAGGTGTTCCAACACTTGTTCTTTGACATCTACGACTGTTACATCCTTAGCTCTGCCTTCCCAGATTTCATCAAACCATTCTTTTAGTTCTGTTAAATCTCTTCTGTCTTGAATGACATAGTTAAGTTCTATGTTAGGTTTTTTGCCATAACCCAATCCACTCACCGTAAAATTAGAACTTCCTAAAACGGCTTGTGCTTCTTGATTATTCGCATTTTGGATATGATACAGTTTACCATGCAGAAAGTCAGGTTTTGTCATAGACTTGATTTCTACCTTTTCTTTAATCCAGTCATAGCAAGCCTTTGCCTCTGCCTTTTGCTGCAAAGCATTGGTGAGGTCTAATCTATCTTCTACGATTTTAAAAGATTTCTTTTCTTTGGAATCATCTATTTTCAGGAAGTTAGGTTCACCAAACAAAAAACGGAGATGCTTAATGCTATTGAATTGTTTTTTAAGCATGTGGTATGCTTGCATAGTAAAGAAAGCTGATACAATAGAAAGGTCAGCTCCCTCTTTGGTATGCACTCTTAGAAAATCTGCTACATTTCCTCTACTGTAGTTATCTCTGATAACAGAATCTTCATTTTTCATTAATTGATATTTTTTTGAGTAATCGTTATTTCACACTCCATTTAGCCAATCTAACACAGCTTTTCCCCTTCGTT
>Ga0163144_10008429_pt1 | contig 22324 bp, 17 predicted proteins | sample OliLak19BULKMAT1_FD_123175 | JGI IMG/M metagenome (GOLD analysis project Ga0163144, IMG submission 123175) | Freshwater microbial mat bacterial communities from Lake Vanda, McMurdo Dry Valleys, Antarctica - Oligotrophic Lake LV.19.BULKMAT1 | ecosystem: Environmental > Aquatic > Freshwater >... | reverse complement strand
GGGGCAAAACACGCCTTGTTCTCGAACTCTAAAGAACAGACACGGGCCTAAATGGACAGACACTAAATAGACGGAAACCTTATTGATTTGCCAATAATTGCTGAAAAGCAGCTTTGGCTTTGCCGGAAACTAAGCTCTCCCGCGCTTCGGCGATGCTGTCTAACAGGCTTTGTGCGGGTTTGATGCATTGGATGGCCATGCCTGCATTTGCAACAACGACATCTATCCTGGCCGAAGGGCCTACACCGTTCAACACCTCGTGAAAAATCTGTGCAGCTTCGGCACTGTCTTTCCCGCCCGCCAATTCCTCTTGTTTCAGGCGCCGGAATCCCATTTCTTCGGGCGTTACCAGCGATTGCCCTTCGTTGGCATAAATGCGCACCTCATCTGTAAGTGAGATTTCATCGTTCCCATCTAAGGTATGAACCACGGCAAAACGGCGACCCGCTTCCTGCATCACGTATTGATACAGCCGGGACAACTCCAGGCTATAGGTGCCCAACACCTGATAACGGGGCTGAACTGGATTCACTAAAGGCCCAAGCATATTAAAGAAGGTTTTCAGTCCCAATTGTTTGCGCACGGGCACCACTTCTTTCAGAGCCGGATGGAACAAAGGGGCGTGCAAAAAGCACAAATTCGCACGGTCTAACTGCCGTTTTAAAAGGTCTGTATCATTGGTAAACCGATAGCCTAAAGCCTCCAATACATTGGAAGAGCCTACGAGCGCCGACACGCCGTAGCTGCCATGTTTGGTCACTTTATGCCCTGCGCCGGCCACGACCACTGCCGCGAGCGTTGAAATATTAAACGTCTGCTTGCCGTCGCCCCCGGTTCCAACGATGTCAACCGTTTCGGCGCCTTCCACATCAAAAGGGATGCACAGTTCAAGCAGGGCTTCGCGAAAACCCTGCAATTCCGGTAAAGCAATGGCGCGCATTTGATAAACCGTCAGGAAACTGGCCACTTGGATCGGGTTGTACTCCGCCCGGGCAATTCCCATCAAAACGTTTTTTGCTTCCTCGCGACTCAGGCGTTCGTGTTCGAACAAGCGGGATAAGATAGCTTTCATAAAGAATGTTGCTTTGGTAAGATTAGTTCGTGTCCGTCCATTTAGTCCGGTGTTTGTTCTTTAGAGTTCGAGAGCAAGGCATGCAAAGACCCAAAAGTGGGAGTTTACTCGCGTAAATGGCCAGTTTTGGGTCGAGCATAACGCAGCTATCGGACTATAAAGACAGACACTAATTCGGGTTTGTGCAAAAAGCCAGAAAATTCTCCAGCATCTTTTTGCCAAAAGGCGTCATAATGGATTCCGGATGAAACTGCACGCCGCGCACGTTCAGCGTTTTGTGGCGCAGCGCCATGATTGCCCCCTGCTCGTCCACGGCTGTTATTTCAAGGCAATCGGGCAGCGCTTCGCGGCGAACCGCCCAGGAATGGTAGCGCCCCGCCTGGAAAACTTTCGGTAGGCCCATAAACAGCAATTCCGATTCATCCAGTACTTCCACCGGAGTTTCGAGGCCGTGGTAGACCTCGCTCAGGTTTTCAAGTTGCGCCCCAAAAGCTTCTCCGATGGCCTGATGCCCGAGACAAACCCCGAAAATCGGAATTTTGCCGGCGTAGCGCAGGATCAGTTCGGGCATAATGCCCGCCTCAGAAGGCACTCCGGGGCCTGGCGACAGCACGATGGCGTCATAATTCGCCACCTCGTCGAGGGTAATTTCGTCGTTTCGCCGCACCTCCACCGGGTGTTTCAGGAGTTCCTGAAGGTAGTGTACCAAATTGAAAGTGAACGAGTCGTAGTTGTCGAGCACCAATATCTTTTTCATATTCCGTGTTTAAACCTACATGGTTTTATAAACCTTATAGGTTTTGAGCTGCAATAAGCGCTTTTTTCAGTGCGCCAAGTTTGTTATTCACTTCCTGAAGTTCGTTTTCTTCCACGCTGGCCGCCACAACGCCAGCTCCGGATTGATAAAACAAGGTATTGTCCTTGCTCAAAAAAGAGCGGATAACGATGGCCTGGTTCATGTCTCCGTTGAAAAAGATGTACCCGAGCGCGCCGCCATAAAAGCTGCGGTTTTGGTTTTCATAATGATCAATCAGTTGCAGGGCTTTGTATTTTGGGGCGCCGGAAAGCGTACCCGCAGGAAAGGTGTCGGCAAATACCTGAATGGGGTTGATGCCGGGAACGAGATCCCCCTGCACTTTTGATACTAAGTGGATGACGTGGCTAAAAAACTGGATGTCCTTTAGTTCTTTCACGCGCACGTTGGTGGCGTGGCGGCTGAGGTCATTCCGGGCCAAATCCACGAGCATGATGTGTTCTGCATTTTCTTTCGGATCGGCGATCAACTCCAGTGCGCGAAGGGCGTCTTCTTCTTTGTTGCCGCTGCGGCGGTATGTTCCGGCGATGGGGTTGACGCTGGCCACACCGTCCTTGACGACCATCTGGGCTTCCGGCGAAGACCCGAAAATGTGGTAATCACCGCAATCAAAATAAAAAAGGTAGGGAGAAGGATTCACTGAGCGCAGCACGCGGTAAACGTTAAAGTCGTCGCCCTGAAATTTTTGTGAAAACTGTCTCGAAAAAACAATCTGGAACACGTCGCCCAAATAGCAGTGGCGTTTGCCGATGCGCACCAACTCCATAAATTCTTCATCCGTCAGGTTGCTGTGTTCTTCGCCCTTAAGTTGAAATGGATGCGTTGCAAAACGCTGGCTTTCAATGATTTTCTCCAACGCCTCCATTTTAGACGCTTCCCCTGGCGGAATGTTTTCCAAAATCACCATTTCGTCCTTGAAGTGGTCAATGGCGATGATGAAGCGATAGAGCGAATAGCGCATGTCGGGCACATCGAACCGGCGCTTGGCCGGATCAAAATGCAGGGTATCGAAGTACTGAACGCTGTCGAAGCCGGTATGTCCCAGCACCCCGTTGAAATTGGCGCCGACCTGGTTCGGATCAACCTGAAACCGCTGCAAAAACTGCCAAAGCGCGTCGGGCACTTGTTCTGCTTTGCGCCGATGAACCACCCCCCCGGGCAACTTTTCTACGATGAACCCGCCCTGCACAATAAATTGCGCGATCGGTTCCATGCCAATGAAAGAGTGGCAATCTTCCTTACTGCGAAAATCGTTGCTTTCCAACAAAACCGATTCCCGGTAGCAATCCCTGATTTTCAGGTATAAAGCAACGGGCGTTACCGTATCGGCCAGCAGTTTTTTTGTGCGAACATTCAGGCTAATCGCCCCAGATACTGTGGTTTCCATATTTTATGTGATATAAAAAGCGGCCTGCCGGGTGATCCGACAGGCCGCTTTGTTGAATACGATAAGCATAGCACGTCACGTCACCCGATGTTTCGAATGATTGTGCCACCACCATGCATTATGCTGAAAATTGTGATTCATTATCAATTATTTCTTGCACCAACACAGGTGCGAAGCCGATTTTGTCCTATTATGCACCCAAAGATAGCCGCATTGTAATGAATGAAACAACCCTGATGTTCAACTTTTTTTTCGGATTTTAATGTTTCAATCCAAAAGGGCATCACCGGATCACCAATTTTTGCTGCATAAAACCTTTTTCGGTTTGAATTCTGACCACATAAACCCCTGTTGGGCAAATTGTTACATCCAATTGGTGCGTCATACCCGAAAGCGGTGCTTCCTGTAAAATACTGCCGCGCAAATCGAGCAACTGCACTTTCCCGCCGTCCGTATTTTCGGGCAGTACCAATTGCACGGTCGTCGTTGCAGGATTGGGATACACCCGGAATGTTTGACCCGATGGTTCCCGCACGGTTGTAGCGGTTTGTTCCGGCGACAGGTTGAGCGGGTCAAGCGCATAAACGTCCGATTCGTTGCGCAACAACAGCGCTTCCGTGATCAGGATGTTTTCCGGCCAACCGGAAGGAAAAACCAGGTGTCCGATCGCGCCACTGCCGGATATGGGTTGTTTCGCGGTGCGTACCATCGCAACGTACCAGGCATTTGCGCCAAGCGGAATGACCATTGTTTCTAAGTCTTCGTTCAGGTCGCCGGCCCAACTTTCGCTCACGTCAAAGCCAAAATCATCTGCCGTTCCACCCGTCATTTCGACCCGGAAGCCTAAGCCTGAAAAGCCTTCCACGGCATGACCCAAACTTCCCAAATCGAGCGCTATCCGCAATTCGTTGTCCCCGTTTTCTGTTTGGCGCAAAGCCATTGGCGTGAGAGATTTCGCAAAATCGGGGCTGTCGCCGCCCGATACAAAACTATGCGTTAGTCCCCAGTTTTGCGCAATGGCTTCATGATCCTGAATATTAATGAGGCCATTGCCATTGCAATCGGCGTGTTTGCGGTTGGTTTCTTCAATAAAGGTAAAGGTTGTGCTCCAGTCGGGGGCAAGCTCCGGCTGCCATTGGATGGTGGCATTGGGTCGCAGCGGCCCCGTTTTATTAAACGACAAACCCACCGCCCAATAGTCAATCACATTTACTAACCCATCCACGCGCACGTCGCCCGGCCAGACTGCCGAACAGAGGTCAACCGCATCCAAAAGTTCGACAAAGACCTGCGCGGTATCGCAACCGATGGCGTTGCAGATCGCATAAGAGAACTGTACCGTTTCGTCGCAGGCGCCACTTCCCGGAGCGTACGTCACCGTGAAGTCGGGATTCAGTGTAGCGGTACCAATGGCCGGTTGCGAAGTGAGGTAAACCGAAGTGAGGGTAGTCGCGCTCGTCCAGTCGTTTGCAAGCACGGGAATGACGACGTTGGCGCTGTACACCGTGTTCGCGTTGTCATCTACCGCATCGAGCAGGTTTTCAAAGACAGAGATGGTCAAATAAGTGGTATCACAGAAAAAAGCATCGCAAATGACAATGCAGACTGCCTCGATGCCCTCTTTGAGACCCGTATAATGGATGCAGTAGCCGTTTTCAGTATCCAATTCCACTGTGGCCACCACGTCGCTGTCTCCACAAAGGTTGACAAAAGTGGCTATTGTATTTAAATGACTGATATCTAAGCAAATTGTTTCCGTTTGCCCAATAGCAATGCTGTCGGTGAGGGATTCAGAGATTGGAGCAACGCGCAATTGGAGGTGGAGTGTGCTGTCGCAGCCGTTTTGGTTTTGCAGGACGACCTCGTAATCACCAGAGGCCGTGAAAGACTCGTTTCCAACCGAATACGTTTCGCCTTCCAGAATGAAAGCATTTTGAAAACCGGTAGAAACCGGCAAAAAGGCCAGTGAAATCGTAACCACCGAATCACACCCGCCCACTGCTGCCCCACTTAGGATTTCTACTCCGCTCGGATTTGCGACGTTGTAGGCAACCCCGTTTACGAAAAGACTTTCGGTTTCACAAATGGTGGTGTTCAGGTTAGCCGATGATGCCGGGCTGAGGTTGATGATGAAGGTCGAATCGCAGCCATTGGCACCGGTGATGACTTCGATGCCCTGCGGGTTGGTCAGGTCGTAAAGCGTGCCGTTCACGACAATCCCGTCTTCGTTGGAGCAGAGCGTATTGTTGAGTTCCACCACAACCGCTCCGGAACTGACCGTGAAAGATTCCGAACACTGGTTCAGTGCATTCCCAAAGTTGACCGAATAGGTGTTCGGCCCCCCGGGAAAAATGCGGATGTTGCGGCGCGTTTCCCCGGTTGACCACGCGTACGTGAGGCTGTCTAACCACACTTCAGGAACGTCAATGCCAGAAGAGCGGATGTAGAGCGATCGCGGGCCGTCAATGCAATCCCCGGCTGGCGGGCCTTCAAGGTAGAGTGGATCAATGATGTACAAATCAAACGTATCAGCAAGGCATTCATTGACCTGCACGAAGATGCGCACCAATTCCGGCGCTTCGGCGATGCCGTCGTCAATGGCCTGAATGGGCAGGTTGAAGCTGTTGCCCGCGACGCTGCCGCTGGCCGGGATGGCCAGGTAATCGCTGCCGTTTTCCGCAGTGCCGGCGATGGAATAGCTCATCGGGAAGTCGTTGCCGTCGTATCCGTCAAAAATAAACTTCAACGGATTCTGGTTGCATCCTTCAATGATTACCGGACTGCGCGGGTCAATATTGGTTTGAATGCCGGAATCGTAGGAACACAAACTGCCTGCTTCAAAGAAAATAGCCGAATCCCAAAAAGCGTCCCCGATGTCGGCGATCACCAAAGTCATGGTATACTGCTGGCAGGGCAAAACCGCTGCTTTTGCGGTAAGCGGCGTGGTATAGCCATTGTACACAGGATAATTTTGCGAAGTCAGGAAATACGCCGAATTGCTCAGACTGCCCAATGGACTTGCACAATAAAGGTCCGGATTGACTTCCGAATGCGTGCCCGGCGTGCCACTGTTGATGCTGTTGATGGAGACCGGCAGGGTTGTTCCCTGCACGAGTGCCAGGTTGCGGTTGGCCGGCAATCCGTTCTCATCCGGGCCTTCCAGAAAAAAGGCAAACACGTCGTTGAATGGCGAACACACAAAATCCGGGTATTCTTCTGAGGCGAAGACATAGCGAAAAGAAACCGTGTCGCGCTTCGGTATGAACGTGATGCGGAACAGCGAAATGTCATGAAAATTGGCATTGTTGGACAAAGCCAGGATGCCCGGATGAAATGCCGTGCTGAAATTATTGGCGGAAGCCAGTTGCGACACGTGTTCGTTGGCACCGTTGAAGCCTACCCGGGACGCCGCCGCGCCAGTGGAAAGGATGAAGCCTTGCTCAATGCCGAGGTAAGGCAGTGCATTGTTGAAACTGGCTACGGCCTGCGGATTGCCCTCGAAAGCGATTTCGAGAATTTCCACATTGTTCCCCAGACAAAAATTAGCCAGCAGGTCTTCCGGACGGTATTCCGAAACGTCAACTGGCGTCACTACGAATTGTGCGCGCAGCGAAACGCTTGCCAGCAGGCAGCAGATGAGTAAAGAAAAGTTCAGTTTTCCAAGCATGTCCACTATGGTTTAAATCGTATAAAAATGGTGATGACGCGGTTTCATGCAATTGGAGGGTAGTCGTGCCGTACCGAACTCAGTTCGGCTTAATTTTCCTTAATTTTCGCCGAACGGAGTTCGGCTGTACAACTTGGCTACACGTGCAAAATCTTCCAGGCCAACTCTTTAAGGAGTTCTCCTTCCGGTTTGCCGGTAGCGTTGTAATGAACGCCTTTCGACTTCAGGTCGTATTCTTTCAAAAGGGTGATGATTTGCGCTGCCTTGGGGAGGGTGTAATTTTTCGCTGCTTCGCGATAATCTTTCAGAAACCAGGCAGAACGAAGCTGCAAAGTACGAAGTAATTCAGCTTCCGGCAAATTTTTAGCAAAGTGGAATGCATAAATTTTGCTAAAGAAGCCGTAAAGCGAGCTGACAACCACCACAGTCGGGTTTTTTTTGGGGTTGTTGGCGAAATACTGCACGATTCGGGTGGTTTTCAGGGCGTCGCGCTGGCCGAGGGCTTTTTGCAATTCAAAGATGTTGTAGTCTTTGCTGATCCCGATGTGCTGCTCGACGTGCTGTTCTGTAATTTCGGCTCCGGAAGGCAGGTTAATGGCCATTTTGTCGAGTTCGTTGGCGACTTTCGACAGTTCCGTACCGAGGTATTCGGCGATCAGATCGGCGGCGCCGGGTTTAATGGTCAGCTTGCTCCGGCGCAGGTAGTTCCGGATCCAGTCGGGGATCTGGTTGTCGTAGAGACCTTTTGATTCAAAAATGACCGCTTTTTCCTTGAGCGCTTTGCCGAAATTGGAATTCAGGTTGTATTTGCCGTGTTTGTGGGCAATCACCAGCACGGTCGTTCCTGCCGGTTTTTCGAGGTAGCCCTGCAAGTCTTTCAGCGATTTCATTTCCTGGGCTTCTTTCACCACCACCACCTGATAAGGTGCCATCATGGGGTAGCGGCGCGCCACGTCGGTCACGGCCATGTGGTCGGCTTCTTTGCCGTAAAGAATGGTTTGGTTGAACGATTTTTCGCCTTCGGAAAGGACGTGGTGCTCGATGTAATCGGAAATGACGTCAATAAAATAGGCTTCCTCGCCGTGCAGGAAATAGACGGGGCGGTATTTTTTTTGCTTGAGTTCCCCTATGATTTGCTCGAACGTCAAGGTGGTTGCGGTTTGGTGAAAAGGATTGGGCGAAGGTAGGGAATTGTGGGAGGATGAGGTTGGGGTTTTGGAAAAAACTTACTGCTCGTCGTGGTCATATTTGGAATATGGGCGATTGGGCAGCGAGCCTTTTAAATGTGCGACCATTTCCAGACGTCCGAGTTGTTTTTCAACCTTTTGGTTTTCATGCAGGATAGGGGCTGGCAGGATGATAATCTCCAATTCTATATCATGGAATCTTTCCGGCAGTTATATGAGTAATTGGCCGTTGATTGGCTTTTGGATTGTGCTTACTGCTTGCATATTTGCTATGTTTTGGATAAAGTTTCGTGCCGTAGGTACGCAATATAACTTATTAATTCAGCGACCTTTAAGCCAATTTTACAAGTCTTTTAACAGGATGCGCTCGCTGAACCGGAGTTCAGCGGTACAGCGAGTTCCTTATTGCGATGAAAGGAACCCAAAAACATTAATTGGATAGCCCCCCAAACATTTTCAATTTTCAATCATCAATCATCACCCCCATCAAATATCCACCCTCCTCCCTTCCTCCACCGACCGATAAATCGCTTCCACTACCCGAATGTCTTTCAGTCCTTCTGCTCCGGGGACTAAGTTGGGGGTGTTTTGCAGAATCGCCAGCGCGTCGTCGTCCATTTGCCGGGCTTGCTGGTTGGAGATAGATTTGTTCAACAATTTGCCATGAGGGTAACCCAGGCGATGCCGCCTAAGGATTGATAGATAAAGTTTCTTCTGTTCATTGTGAATGATTTAGGAAACAAGCAATTATCTAAACAATTGAATCATTCGTCCAAGATCGTTTGTTTTTACACGCCAAATCGTATTTCTTTACCTTATAGAACATTTATCAAACCCATACACCCGAAGTATTATGAAAAAGACCGCCTTTTTCCCGGCGCTTGCCTTCTCTTTGGTTTGCTGCATTAGTGCGCAAAGCCAATCTCTCAATAGTTATTTAGTCATTGACAGCCTTTTAAAAGATAAACAGTTTTTTGCAGCTCGGGATTTGCTTGATGCCAACAAAAAAAACCTGAGCGCCTTCCATCAACTGAAACTCGGTGCAGAAATAGACAACGTTTTTAATCAATTAGCCGCATCCAATGCTAAAATTGATGCCCTGATTCAGGGGTATAGCGATCAGTTGAATGACTCCGTTTTGTACCATTTATCCGACATCCGGCAATCGAATTCTGCCAAGCTGTTCGACTACCAAAAAGCGCTGGAATCCGCCAATGAAATCATCGAAAAACACCCTCACCTGATGCCGGGAAACGAACTCGCCGATTACAAAAACACCCGAATTATCTGGCAGACCCTTGCCGGGCAACCCAAACAGGAAGTGATCATCAAAGAAAAAGTGGTCATCAAAATGGAACGCACAAAGCCCGATTGGCCAACCTTCCGATTTCTAACGGCGTAGACAGCCTGAGTTTTATTTTTGATACGGGTGCCAACATCTCTACCATAACGGAATCTACTGCCGCCCGGTTGGTGATGACACTGATGGACTCAGTAATTGACGTGACCTCAATTACCGGGCAAAAAATAAAATCGCGAATGCCATTTGCAAAGACCTCTACATCCGTAGCATTCACGTCAAAAATGCGGTGTTTTTAGTTTTCCCGGATGCGGCCTTGTACATCTCACAGATTGATTACCAGATCAATGGCATCCTTGGTTTTCCGGTCATCGCAGCCTTGGGAGAAGTGCAGCTTTCGCGCAAAGACGAGTTTGTAGTGCCTTTGCAACACAGCACCCCAGCCCGGTACAATATGGCTTTGGATTTTCTTACCCCCGTTATTGAAATAGCAGGAGACAGCTATACCTTCGATACCGGCGCGACAACCACGATGTTGTACCTCCCCTATTTTCAAAGACACAAAAGAACGATTGAAGGCAAATACCAGGAAAAAGCGCTCAGCTTTGGCGGCGCTGGCGGTTCCGTAACCAAAAAAGGGTACGAGGTTGATTTTGAAGCGCCAATAGGCAATCAGGTCATCCGTTTAAACGACATCATGCTGTTTTCAAAGCAGATCAAAGAAAACGGCGATCATTATTACGGCAATATCGGACAAGACCTCATCGGGAAATTCTTACTTAGCCTTCAACTGCTTAATCTTAATCCCCAATGCAGCCACGGTCAGCGTTACAAACGGGCTGATCCAGTTGAAAATGGCGTAAACGAAATAATCCATCGTTGGAACACCGAGCACGCCCGCATTGTAAGCGCCGCAGGTATTCCAAGGCACGAGAACGGACGTGACCGTTCCGCTGTCTTCCAGTGTCCGGCTGAGGTTAACCGGGTGGAGCCCTTTGTCTGTAAAGGCTTTGGCGTACATCTTTCCGGGAATAACCAGCGCGAGGTACTGGTCTGACGCAGTGACGTTGATGGCTAAGCAAGACAACACCGTGCTTGCGAACAATCCAAAAGTCGTGTGGAATAATTGCAGCAAAGCCTGACTGATGCGAGCCAATGCGCCAATGGCATCCATCACGCCGCCGAATACCATGGCGCAGATGATCAGCCAGATGGTGCCCAGCATGCCTTCCATGCCTTTGGCCGCAAAAAGGTCGTTTAGTTCAGCGTTGGAGGTCTCTACAGATGTTTTTGTGGTGAGGGCTTGCAAAACGCCTTTGTAGGCAGTGTTGAAATCCAGGGTTGTTCCCCCTGCTATTTTTACGAGGATATCTGGCTGTGCAATGATCGCTGCAACCCCGCCGAGCAAGGCGCCAGCCAACAAGGCAATCAGCGGTTCTGTTTTTTTGATGATCAGAAAAATGACCACTGCTGGTACGAGGAACAACCACGGACTGATGTTGAACGCGGCGTCAATGGCCGCTAATTTGTCAGAAATATCAGGCGATCCGGACGAAGTAATGCTGAATCCCATGATCAAAAACGCAATCAATGTAATGGTCACCGAAGGAACGGTGGTGATGAACATGTATTTAATGTGGTCGAACAAGCCTGCGCCGGCCATCGCTGAAGCTAAGTTGGTTGTATCGGAAAGCGGGGAGATTTTATCCCCGAAATAAGCGCCTGAAATGACCGCGCCGGCAGTCATCCCCGGGTTGATGCCCATAGATTGCCCGATGCCGATCAGCGCGATGCCAACCGTAGCGGAGGTGGACCACGAACTGCCCGTTGCTAAAGAAATGATCGAACAAATGACCAAAGAAGCCGCCAGAAAAATCGTCGGCGAAAGGATTTGCAACCCGTAATAAATCATAGAGGGGATGACGCCACTGATCATCCAGGTGCCTGCCAAAGCGCCAACCATCAGGAGGATCAGGATCGCGCCGGAAGTGGATTTGACGTTGTGCCCCACTTCCTCCATCATTTGCTTGTACGTGACTTTATTTCTAAACCCGACGATGGCCGCCACCGCTGCGCCGATCAGTAAGATGAACTGGTTGCTGCCCCCCAACGCGCTGTCGCCAAAAATGAAGATGTTGTAAGCGAGCAATCCGACCAGAATGATGACAGGAAACAGTGCCTCCCAGATACTCAGTTCTCTATTCTCAATAATCGGTTCCTGCTCCGGGAGTTCCGGCTTGATGTCTTCGCTGCGCATGTTGTTGATTTTTGTTTTGTTTAGGATGGCAAGATAGCAGGAAAAGTCTTTTTTTCAAAAATAGCAGGAATAAATGGGAAAACGCTCCCCCCCTCTCCCTCTCCCCCTCCCCCTCTCTCTCTCCCCCTCTCTCCCCCTCCCCCTCTCAATTCTCCCCCCCTCTCAATTCTCCTCCCCTGTATCGAGCTTCATCCCGCCCCGCTGCTCTTCCTTCTTTTTGATCCCAAAATTGTAGCGAACGTTCACGCCGAAGCGTTGGTTGTCGCCATAGCGGCTGCCTTCAGTGCTGATGCTGCCCTGGTTGAGGCTGAACCGGGTGTCCATGGTGCGCAGGACATCGTTGGCATTAAGGGTGATACTGAGCTTTCGTTCCATAAAGGTCTGGGTAAGGCCGAAATTCAGTTGGCCAAAAGTCTCTAATTCGTAGAAATTCTGTTGGCCTTTGAGCATCATGAAGCCATTCATGGTCAGCTTGGTGGTTTTGGTGAGCGAGAGCGAGTGGAAGGTAAAAAAGCGCCAGCTTCCCCGGCTGAACGTGAGGGGTTCGCCTTCGTACAATCCCTCGTAGTCGTTAAGGTTGTATTGTGCGCCGGCCACGAAAAAGTACTTGCCGCCGGGGGGCAGCGCGCCAACGATGCGAAAATAGGTCTCTCTGTTTTTACCCACATTGTCGAATGTCCGCACCGCCACGCTCTCAAAGTCGGGATCCTGGTACACCACAGCAGAAAAAATATTGGTGGTGTAGTTGCGACCAATAGCAAAAATGGGCATGTCATCAAAGCTGATGTTGACCTCGTAGTTGTCGGTAAACTGAGGCTGCAAGGCGGGGTTGCCCACTTCGTAGAGGTACTGGTCTATGTATTTGATGTACGGATTGAGGCTCTGATAGTCGGGCCGGTTGATGGTACGGCGGTAAATGGCATAGGCGCGCATCTGGTAGCTGGCAATGGTGAACAGCGAGCGGCTGAGGTAGACATAAGGAAACCAATCGGCGCGGTTGATGACAAAACTCGTATCGCCGGGCACGGTCTGGGTGCCTTGCATATTGGTATGCTCTATCCGCACCCCGGCCTTGAGCAGGAATTCGCCTGGCAGTGGTTTTGAGGCTTGCAAATAGGCAGCATTGATGTTTTCGCGGTAATTGAAGGCATTCGTGCGCAGGTCGTCATTGACGAGCATCCCATTTACCCGGAAGTAATAATCGGCGTGGCTTTCGTGCCGCTGCCAGGTACTCTTCACGCCCGTTTCGAGCTTGATTTTGTATGGAAAATGGTAGGTCAGATCCGACTGAACAAGAAAAAAATGCCGGTTTTGCAAGTTGTCGCCTTCGCCGATGATGTTTACATTAAAGGGGCGCAAAAACACCGAGCTGTAATCCTGTGCGTTGTTGTTGTCGTTGAAGCTGTACCCGAATTTGGTATCCCACTCCGAACCGATGGTATCTATTTTATAGACTGCGCCGAGGTCTTGTTGCAGGCTAAAAAAGCGCGTGTCGTTGTCTATGGTATTGTCGTTTTCGGAAACGATCAAGTCTTCTGTTGTGGTGATGAGGTTGGTGTTCCGGCCCTCAGACCTGCGCAAACTCCCATTGATGCGGCCATCGTAGCTGAAGGTGAGTTTTTCGGTCGCATCGTAGCTTGCGCCAAACCCTGCATACCCCTGATCGCTGGGCGATACGGTTCGGGATACTTGCTCAAGGGTGGAGTCAAGCGCAAGAATGCGGGTGGCGCTGAGGTCATCCAGCTGGTTGCGGTAGTTGTAGTTGATGTTGAAGTAATAAGTTGCTTTGTCGCCGCTGTCGTTCAGGTTGATGCCGGCAAAATGGTTGCCGTATACGCCCTGGTTCATGCCTAGACTAATCGAGCCGGTGCGGCCTATTTTTACGCCTTTTTTCAGAATCACATTCACGATGCCCCCCGAGCTGGCCGCGTCGTATTTGGTTGAAGGGGTGCGCAGTACTTCAATGCGTTGCACATTGCCCGGCGGCAAACTTTGGAGGATGGTGGCGATGTCCTGCGTACTCATGCGCTGCTCGCGGCCATTGATTAAAATCTGGGCAGGCGTGCTGCTGTTGAGGTAAATGCCACCCTCCTGGTCCACAAAAAGGCCGGGGGTTTTCTCTAAGACCTCCAGCGTGCTGGTACTGATGCTGGCGAGGGGTTCGGGGTCAATGATCATTTTGTCATCTTCCTGGCGGATGAGGGGCCGGCGCGCGGTCACGGTCACTTCGCCGAGGGTAAGTGCGTCTTCGCGGAGGGTGAATTCGAAGCGGTTGTTGCCTCCCACTTTCACCGTGATGGCTTTCTCCAAAGCCTGAAAACCAATGTAGCTGATGCTGACCCCGTAAAGCCCTGCCGGTACCTTTTCAAATTGAGCCACGCCCGCTTCGTCGGTGACGCTAAAAAGCCGGGTGGAGTCGGGCAGTTGGGTCAGTTGCACCGTAGCGCCGGTAAGGGGTGCCTTTTTGGTGTCTTTAATGGTGATTTGGAGCGGCTGTGCAATACACAGCGTGGTGGTAAGCAGGGTAATGCCCATGATCAGGAGTCCGCGCATAAGAATTAAGATTTTAGCGCGCGAAGGTAATTGCGCGATTGTGGATGGCATTACTTTTTCGACTAAAGACGGCGATTGGAGGGGTTCGGTTGCAGGATGTTCAAGGCAATGGGTGGTTCGCACGGCGTTTTTTGGTTTCATACAACGGCACAACGAACACAACGGGCGGCTTTCAGCGCTTCGTTTTTCCGTAGTGATCGTTGTGCCGTTGCGGGAAATCAGGGCGTATTGATTTAGAGCTTGTTGGTGTCTCCAATACCCTCTTAGACCTTGTTCAGGATCAGGGTTTTACCTTTTAATTTTGCTTCGGCAGCGAAAATCAATTGATAAAAAGCCAGGATGGCGCTTACTACTAACCACCGATCAGGAGATCAGCGGTACGAAACCAATACCCCAAACAGCGTTCGGCGCTACCGCACCAAATCCGCCACCGCCTTCACCCACCGCGGGTCGTCGTTCAAACTCGGCACCAAATCTACCGTTTCTCCGCCCATTTTTTCAAATTCTTCCTGGTATTCGTCGCTGATTTCAACGAGGGTTTCTAAACAATCGGCTACGAAAGCGGGGCTGAAAACGAGCAGGCGTTTGGCACCTTTATGGGCTTGTTCTTCGAGGATCGTAGTGGTGTAGGGCTGCACCCAGGGATCGCGGCCGAGGCGGCTCTGGAAGGACGTCGTGTAGCTGCCGGGCTTCAGGTTGAGTTTGGCGACGAGGGCGCGCGTGGTGGCGTGGCATTGCGCCGAATAGCAAAACTGGTTCACCGGACCGATGCTTTGGCAGCAATTTTCTTGTTGCAGGCAATGGTTAAAATCATCTGCTTTGCGCATTTGGCGCTGCGGCAGCCCGTGGTAGCTGAACAGGATATGGTCGTAGTTAGAGAGGTCGAATTTGCGGGCGTTGTCTGCAAAAATTTCGATCATCGGTTCGTAGTCGTAGAACGAATTGATGAACCGGACGGGCGGAATGGCGTTCCTTTCGGCCAGGATGCGCATCACTTCTTCGTAAACCGAGCCGGTGGAAGCCGAAGCGTATTGCGGGAACATCGGCAACACCACGATTTCCGACACTTGTTGTTGCAGCAATTTTTCAATTGCGGAAGCGATGGAAGGACTTTGGTAGCGCATCGCCAATTCTACCACGTAGCCCTCACCCAACTGGGTTTTCAGACCCTCAGCCACGCGAAAGCCGTAGTATTTCAGCGGCGACCCGTTTTCTGTCCACAACTTTTGGTACAGTTTGGCCGATTTACCGGAACGAAACGGTACGATGATGCCGCGCACCAGCAATTGGCGGCCAAGCCAGGAAATATCAATCACCCGCCGGTCGAGCAGGAATTGCTTCAGGTAGCGGTAGACTGCGCTGCGGGTCGGCGCGTCCGGTGTTCCGAGGTTGACGAGTAGGATGCCTTTTTTGCCGTGTTGGGTCATTGCTTGCGTTTCGATGATTCAAGTCTGGGAAACAGTTCAAAAGCCGTAGTTGTTCAGCTTTGAGCATTTTTCCCCTCGAAGGTTCTGTTTTTCAAGGTTAAAGGGAAAAGGTTAAAGGAAAAAGGAAAAAGGGTAAAACGTAATTTGATCGTGTTACATAATCCCTACCTCCTACCTTCTACTTTCTACCTTCTACCATCAACCCTCCTTCAAATCAATCCTTCACCACCTTCTCCCGAACCACCACCCCACCCACGCGAATTTCCACCACATAAAGCCCGGCTGGCAGGTCTTTCATACCAATCGTAACCGGATTGTTTTGTGGCGAAACGGTTTGCAGCAACTTGCCTTGTGCGTCGTATAAAACAACGACGTCCGGCAACCGATTCCAGTCAAAGGTGATGTTCAGATCGTCCTGAACCGGATTCGGAAAAATGCGCAGTGATTGGCGCAATAAGTCGGCTTCTTCGGTGGAAACGACCACTTCAGTTACGGTATTATTAGCTGACAAAATCCACAAATCGGGGTCAAAAACGGCGGTTTCCACCTGAAAAGGCAGGGCCACAGAAAATGGCTGCCCGGAAAATACATGGTCGAAAACAAGCGTCGTATCCCCCGCTGGTCCGGTGAATCGAATGGGTACCGGCATTTCATAAAAATCAACCGAAGAATGGGACGTCGTTTGTCCGATTGTGACCTGCACCACACCGCCGCTGCCCTGTCCCCACTGGATCTGGTAGGATGGGTAGCCTTGTCCGTAAAACCAATCCTCTAAAAATTCGGTCAGCGACAATCCGCTTTGCGCTTCGAGGTGTGCTTTCAAATCCTGGGTGCGGGCATAATCATAAGCCTGATCGGGGTGGTTGAGGTAATTGCGGACGCCCTGGAAGAAGTCTTCGTCACCCAATTTCCAGCGCAACATGTGCAACAACATGGCACCTTTAGAATAGGTCAGCCGGCTGTTGAAAATGCGGTTGACGCTGGTAGTATCGTTCACCCAGACGGAGCCGTCAGCAACATTGGTGATTTGTGTAAAGGTATTTTGCAGCCAGGTGCTCCAATTTTGCGTGCCTAAGCCGTTCTCATACGTCAGTCCGGTGAGGTAAGTGGCAAAACCTTCGTTGAGCCAGATGTCTTCCCAACTCCCGCAGGTAACTTTGTCGCCAAACCACTGGTGCGCCAGCTCGTGCGCCTGCAACCCAAACGAAAAACCGCCCATAAAGCTCATGGTTTGATGCTCCATACCGCCGCCCCAGCCGAATTGCGCATGGCCGTATTTTTCGTTGGCAAACGGGTAAAGCCCAAACAATTCATTGTACAATTGCATTACCTGAACGGTTGCAGGCGTAGCGCTCTGGGCAGTCGTCTGGTATTCCGGATAGACATAGTTAAGGACTTCGATGGGTTCGCCATTGGGAACCGGCACAAAATCAGAATAGACGGCGTAGTTGGTCACCGCAATCGCGATCAGGTACGCCGGAATGGGATAGCGGTGTTTCCAGTGGTATATTTTTTCAACGCCAACAGTTGTTTCGCTTTTTAACAAGCCGTTGCTCGCCACGCGGTAAGCCGAAGGCGTCCGCACCAGCACGTCAATCGAGTCAATTTTATCGCTCAGGTCTTGTTTACAGGGCCACCAGTCGCGGGCACCGTAAGGTTCCGACAAAGTCCAAAGAATGGGCACTCCGGCGTGGGTCGCTTTATTGAACGAACCGAATCCCGTTTGTGGCGGCGCCCCGGCATAAATCACCGTTACCGAATCTAATTGCCCGGCTGACAAAGCTGCGGGCAGGAATATCTGGAGGCGGTCGTCGTCGTGGTGGATAAACGTCAGTAGTTGCCCCTGATGCCGCACTGCTGAAACGGTCAGTTCTTTCACCAGGTCAAAATTGATTTCCTGAAAACCGGCTGTTTTTGCTTCAAAATAAGAAGTCACCGCACCGCTGATGTAAATTTGTGCAGGGTCTACCGTCCACTCCAACCGATGGTATTTCAAATCGTAATCATCCGTGAACGGAGAAGAGCGAAAATTGATAATATTGGTATGGTTGCGGCGCTCGGCGTCGGCAACTTCGTGCAGGTCTTTGTGAAAAAGGTCGTCCGATTGCGCGCTGGAACCGAGGATGGTTGCGAAAATGGCACAATTGATGAATAAGAATCTTTTCAACATTCTTCTTAAAATTTATGCCTCAAAGCTAAGGCGATTTGAATCGTGTAAGGCAATGATGTTTGTAAGGTGGGAGTCAATTTGATGGAAATGAGGTTTTGGGGATTTTGAGTTTAGTGAGGGTTTGATTTGAAATCAATCCCTGACTTGAAAGTGACGGCATAACTGTCTATTTATTAACATGGAAAGCCGCTTTAAGTTCTGATATAGTGAGGGTTTCCAATCTCAATTATTTGCTACTTTTACCTTTCAACATTTTAGTTCTTATAACGATGTCAAAACCGCAAAAATTTTCAAATCAGCTCAGCTTCAAATCACACTCATGGCCCTCATTAAAAACGTAAGAGGATTTACACCCGCTTTCGGCAGCAACTGCTATTTAGCGGAAAATGCGACCATCATTGGCGACGTGGTCATCGGCGACGATTGCAGCGTCTGGTTTCAGGCGGTGGTGCGCGGCGATGTCAACAGCATCCGCATTGGCAACAAAGTCAACATTCAGGACGGCGCCATCCTGCACGGCACCTACCTGCGCGCCTCCACCACCATCGGCAACAACGTTTCCATCGGCCATCGCGCACTCGTACACGGCTGTACGCTCATGGACAATGTGCTGGTTGGCATGGGTGCCATCATCATGGATCATGCCGTAGTGGAGGAAAACTGCCTCATCGCAGCCGGCGCAGTGGTACTGGAAAACAGCCGCCTCGAATCGGGGTTTATCTACGCGGGCATTCCGGCTAAAAAAGTAAAAGCCATCAGCCCAGAGCAGTTTAAGGATACCATTGGGCGCATTGCGGATGCGTATTTGATGTACGCGGGGTGGTTTAAGGAAGGGGAATAGGGTTGTGTGTGACATGACGAACTGAATGAACCTGCAAACTTTTTCCTATCTTGGCGCTGCACAAACCACTACCGCCGATGCCACCACAGCGCACCCTTTTGTTTTTGGATACGGAGTTTACGGGCCTGGAGCGGAAAGGGGAGTTAATTTCACTGGCTGTTGTTGCGGGGGAAAACCACTGGTTTTATGCGCAGGGTTACGATTGGAATGCTATTTTTTAAACATTTTGATCTTAGTATATACTTTTTTTGTCCTTGTGAGCGATATATGACAATACTCAATAGCTATGGCAAATTCCAACATTGATAGTAATAGTAAATGTTATAGTTACCATGTTTTTATTTTTCCATTCAGATGGCGTTTAGCAAATACAGGTAACAAGAGAAACATTTCTTTTCAGCAAAAAGTCCAATTAGATGCTATCAGGGCTGCGATAAGCAGTACTGGGGATAGTTGGAGTGCTGTTAAATTTGACATAAAGCCCACGGCTCCTTTTTTTAACTCCTACAATGAATATTCGTATTTCCATGACTATGTTAGAGATGCATTAGGCGTCAATTACAAAGCCATTCCTGGGGAGTCTTCAATGGTGATGGAACAATACGAATACCGAATAAAAGGAGTAAATCCACAGTACCAAATAGAAATTAGGCAAAATGATCAGGTTTTGACCTTTGCACTTTCAATAAAGTCCATTACTTTACATTGTTATGAAAGCGGAGTTGGAGCGTTATCTTTCCATCTTGAAAACCGGACTTATAGTGACTTTAATCAAATATTGAAAATAAACGACTTCGGGCGGAGAATTTACCCTCAATTTATTGGCGGCAACTATGACGAAAGTAATATTGACGAGAAAGGAAATCCTAAGGTGTCCTCTTTACTTCATGGGTCACAGAATGTCTTTCTGCCACTGAAAATTGTATTAGCTAATGTTGGCTCCGCTACTGTCGAAGAAGATTTTAAACATTACGCCCAAAAGGATTCTGTCGCGCAAGCACCTTTTGTTTTGCCTGCTCATATTAATACCTTGCTTGGCAATAAATTTATTACAAGGTTTCAGCCCCAAAGCAAAGGAGATATTGTTATTACACCGGCACTTGATGACCGGATGTTTTTAATGTGTCTTACCTTCAACTCTGATTTGTTAGAAAACCTCGGCCTTTATCAAGAAATTGAACAAAGGTATAAATGGGATAATTCTGATGACTGGTATAGGTATATATTTGTTGATGGGGATAAAAATCCTACCATTGCCAATCGTTTTATGAAGCAAGGTTTATTGAAATCAGCAACATACGACCGATGGGTAGAACTTTATGATCAGGATCAAAAATATGCCGGTCAGTTGTATGGAATTTCCCGATATTCTTTTGTTGGTTTAGTAGCTGATAATTGGTTTAACGAAAATATAATTTATCACCACTTTTCCAATCATTATTTTCAACTGTCTTTACTCGCACTAATGCAGCGTGCGTCGGTGCTGAGTTTTTCTGCAGAAGCAGCCTGGATATCAGATCATTTGCCAAAAGCAAGGAGCCTGCGAGCAACTACTATTGACAATATTGCCGATCTCTATCTGGCTTATATGAAGTTTGTTCAAAAAATGTACTTCCGGGAAGTGACTCCTCAAGAACAAGGCTTGGAACTTTATAATCTTTTACAAGCTCAATTAAATATTAAGGAAAATGTAGAGGATATCGAGCGGGAAATGGGGGAATTGAATCGATTTGTTGAAGCGCAACAGCAAAGAAGTATTTCTATTATTACTTACTGGTTCTTTCCTGCAACCATAATGTTGTCTTTTTTTGGTATAGGTTATTTCAGCAAAGACGGCATTCATTTCGACCCTTCCGGAAAATTTCATTGGGGGATAAATGAAAACTCTGTGCTGATTATTATAGTTATGACCATCTTGCTAACTATAATATTTCGATTGTTAGCAATTCGAAAATAATTTTTCGATTTAATTTCTTGAAATTCATTAAATTAAATTCAAATCAATGAAAAATCTCAATAAATACTATAGCACGCTTTTTCAGGAAGCCAAATGGTGGAACATGATTAATCAGATCATAGAGATTTTGTTTTTTATATTACTCATTGATTCATTTCTATTATCGCAATGGCAACTTTACTTATCACCAATTTTCTGCCTCACACTTCCAATATTATTCTGGTGTCTTAAAAAGCAGTGTGACTTTTATGGAAGTCTGGCGCATAAAATTCAGGAGTATGCCATGTTATATGATGTTTTTAAAAAAGACACATTTAATTTTGATCTTTCGCAAATAAAAGGAGCTATTGGCCTTTCGATACACAAAAAGGTAAAGTCTTTGCCGAGCGATCCACCGGGTTCTGTTTACACTGCGGATGGAGACTCTAAAAACCAACTTCTTCTAATGATGCAAGAAAACTGTTTTTTTAACCATCATCTTTATCAGGCGGTGTACAAGTCTGTATTGGTAAAGATTTTTCTTCTATTCATATTTTTGGCAGTAGCATTTTTGTTTTCACAAATTGCCTGGAATGTTGACGAAAATTTGTTTGTTTCACGTATAATCCTTACTTTTTTTACGGCAGTCTTACTTTACAATGAACTTGATAAAGTTTGGACATGGCGATTCGCTTCAAAAGCAATGCTGATGCTTGACAATGCTATTTCTCGTCAAAAAAATTACGAAGAAGACTTCATGCTGCTCATTTTTGCCCGCTATAATCTGATAAAATCTACGACTCCAATTATCAGTAATAGATTTTATTATCGGAGAAAGGATAAATTAAATGAAGCTTGGGCCACGCGTAGTGGCATTATTTCTGGCACTCTATCCTGACTGGCGTTGGAAAAACAGCATAACACTTTGAAAAATAGCTTCCTTGGTGCACTCCTCATCGTGGTAAAGCATGCAGATAGTATAATTGATCCCTGGGCTTTGACAGGAAGTATGAATCATTGGCTTCAAGGCGTCAACGTTAAGCCAAATGATATAGACTTGATTTCAACAAAAACAGGAGCTATGAATTTAACAAAGGAATTGAATTCTTATATCGTTAAACCAGTGACTTACCATGAAGAAAAAACAATTCGATCTTGGTATGGAGCTTTAAGAATTGGGGAAATTGACATAGGGTTAATGGGGGAAATTGAAAATTTTAGCCCCCTGAAAAATTGTTGGCTAACTCATGAAAATTGGCAAGAAAATATAATATTCATCAAGACCAACGACTTTAGAATACCATGCTTATCTTTAAGGTACGAGCATTATGTTTATGAAAAATTAGGCTTTCTCGAACGCGCTGCATTGATTAAAAAATTATCTGAAATCTAAATATTTAACTCCCCCTGCCGCTTCCGGCAGTGGGAGATACTTCTAAAACCACAACAAAATGAGTAATCCATTTCAATTAACCATTCCGCTGAAACAGCACACACCGCTCATTCATTTTCAGCATGAGCAAGCAGGGGCGACGCTTAGGGCGACGGAGGTGAAGCCGAAATTAGACAAGTATTTGATCGAACATGCTTTCGACTCCGATGCCTCAAAATACGCCCGTTTTTTAGTGGGTGGCAAAAATGCTGAGCACAAAGCCCTTGATTATAAGCTTAGTGTAAAAAGTGCGGTACATCCCCCTGAAGCCATCAAAAGAG
>Ga0163144_10008428_pt1 | contig 22324 bp, 18 predicted proteins | sample OliLak19BULKMAT1_FD_123175 | JGI IMG/M metagenome (GOLD analysis project Ga0163144, IMG submission 123175) | Freshwater microbial mat bacterial communities from Lake Vanda, McMurdo Dry Valleys, Antarctica - Oligotrophic Lake LV.19.BULKMAT1 | ecosystem: Environmental > Aquatic > Freshwater >... | reverse complement strand
TGGGGAGCCGGTGAATCACGATCGGGAGGCGGTCGAACGCCGCGAGTCCGAGCCAAGCACCAGAGTTTTCCACGGTACCGACGCCAAAGGGCTGCATGGTGTCTTGTGCAGAGGTTCCCTAGGAACCTAGCCTGAAACGGTGTAGGGACTAGATGCCGCGTGGGGTGCCCAGGGTGGGCATTCCACGCGGCGTTTGGCGGAGGTGGCAGTTCATGGCTCCCCGACCGGACAGCCGTCCAAGTTCGGCCTGCTCCCCGTCACACTATTGGAGGAACGGAGACCCCATGTCCAGATCCTGATTTACCACTCACGAGCTATCCGAGGAAGCCACCATGAACGATTCATTGCGCGCGGCCTGTCGCCACATCCTGTTTGCGTTGATCGCTGGATGCGGGATTCTCACCTCAGCTTGCAATACCGGGTTGTCGAGAGGAAAAGCGGCGGAGTTGATCATCACGAACGAGCAGCTCCCTCAGGCGGAGCCCACCAGGGTCTTCAAGAAGTACTATGTGGGGCAATCCAGCGCGACCGGCAGGACCGCCCTCATCCACTATGGGTATACCGAAGACTACTCTCAGGCCAAGCCGATGCTGGATGCCCTTGAGGCGAAGGGGGCAATCCGGGTCAGGCAGGACGCCGAACATCGGAACGGGATCAGCTATCAGTGGGCGGTGGTTGAGCTTACTCCGGACGGGCGGCGTCACCTGATGGTAGAGGACGGCGCCGAGTACCAGGTCAAGGCGTACGAAACCCATCTCGGCAGTGTCACCGGCATCCAGATCGACAAGCACTCAAGTATCGCCACGGCGACATATACCCTGATAAGGAAGAACTTCACCGTCTTTGCGAGCAGTGAGAGCCAGGGTGGGGTTCTTTCCCGCAGTACCTCCTTCGCCTTGTTTGATGATGGCTGGAGAACGCGGTGATCTTGGTGTGCGCCATCGAGTGGTGCATTTCTCTCCGCCAACCTGGGTTTCCCCGAAATCGCTTTCCCGTGGTCCGAACTACCGTAACCACGTGCCCTGGAACGAGATGTAGAGGCGATGCTGCTTGGGGTGCCCGGTGGGTACCCCACGCGGTACCTGGCGGAGAAGGCGGTCCATGACTCTCGGACCGACAGCTATCCAAGTTCGGCCTACTTCCCGTCACCTCCATATATGAAGAATCCCAGCGATCCGGGTCGACCTACAGCTACTCGCTTGCCAGGGGGCTGTCTGGAGTGGTGGCGGGTCGGGCGCGCCTCCTTCCTAGCGTAGAACGATCTGGTCGAGGGGGATGGACCCGTCCAACTCTGGTGGGCTCGCCGTCGTCAGGGTGCAGTGCACCGATGCATCTAATGCCCTTCACCGAAAGGAAACACCATGCTCGACCCTGATGACGCTCCAGAAGGAGTTGGCCCGGCCGGAGACGGGATTGAGCTCGCCCCCCGCCGGAGCGGTGGCTTTGCCACGAACCGGAAGGGTGGGTGGTCAGGTTCAGGAGGGTTCCAAGCGGTCTTCCAGGTGGCCGTATTGTCGCTCGCAGCGGCCTGCTCGGCTGACCGATCTACCGAGCCATCCGCTGTTGATCCAGGCCCCCCGAGTCTTGCGGTGACAAGGGACTTCCCTTGGGGGAGACAGATGGACGCGCTTCATGGCGTCCCCATCTACAGCAACTACAACAGTGTGACTGGCAAGCTCGAGGGCATGTACCAGTGTGTAGAGTTCGTCAGGCGTTACATGACTTCGCGCTACAGCGTCAACCTGCCGGCTGTGGTCGGCGCGGCAGATTTCTGGACCAAGACCATGCCGAGGGCCCTCCGCCGGGTTGCAAACGGTGGGGTCGAATTGCCGCATGTTGGGGACATGGTCGTCATGACCGGGGGCACCCAAGGCTTCGGCCATGTCGGAATCGTTGCCAACCCTTCTTCGTCCGTGGTGAAAATCGCCCAGCAGAATACTTGGAACTCGAGGGCGGACCTTATGGTATCCACGAGCCAGCTGGCGGGCACCAAGCGGTACTCCGTCCCGGCCTTGAGTGGCTACACCACCCTCGGATGGTATACAACGAGCCCGTTACCAGTGATGACGCCGGTCATCACGAGCTTCGCTCCGGGTACCCCGACCCGCTCCACATCCCTCCAGACTTTCGCGATCTCGACTCAGCAGGTCGGCGAAGAAGCCACCCAGGTCACCCTGCGAGATCCGCGAGGCAACACCATCATTGGCGCCGCCGTCAAACTCACCCCGGGCGGGATCACGTTCCGGTCCGTGCTGCCGACAGCAGGTCGGTGGAGTGTCGAAGTGCGAGTCGGCACACGGACGTCGAACCGCTACTCGTTCACGGTGCTGTAACAGGTAGCGGGCAAGGTACGACTCTGCACCGGGTCGCAGGCAAGGATGGGGCGAGGCCCCGCTCGCGCGATCCTGACCGGTGACTCGGCCTGAATGCGAGAGGTGAAGGAAGGGCGCCCGATTGGGCGCCCTTTCGCCTTGCTGCCGGTCAAGTGGTTCCGCGCTAGACATGGAGGTGCCCTCCAACTCCGGCGCCTTGGCTCCCCGACCGGACAGCCGTCCAAGTTCGGCCTGCTCCCCGTCACCCCAATGGAAGGACGGAACATCACCACCGATATCTCACCACCAGGAGGCTCCGGATCATGACCACACGCACCGCCTTTTCCCTGCTGACGATCGGCCTGCTGACCGGGTGTGCCAGCCAGATGCGGCTGGGCGATGGCGCCTCCCCGGTGCGCGGATCGGCCGGCGCGGCCGGGACCCGGGATGCCGCCATGCACACCTGTCCTGCGCCACTCGGTACCGCAGCGTTGATCGAGCCGGACGCCCAGGTTTCGACCCTCCTCTCCAAGATCGGACTCGGTTCACCGCTGCCCCTGCTCCGCCTCATGATGCAGCAATCGAACTGCTTCCAGGTGGTGGACCGGGGCGCCGCGATGGCGAGCATGCAGCAGGAAGACCGCCTCCAGCAGGATGGGATGCTGGAACGGAACAGTCAGACCGCTCGTGGTCGCCTCGTGGCCGCTCAGTACCTGATTACCCCCCAGATCGTGTTCAGCGAGCCAAACGCGGGCGGTGGCAGCGCCGGCGCCGTCCTAGGCGCCCGGACCGGTGTTCTGGGGGCCATCCTGGGCGGCATCGTGGCTTCCATGAAGGTGCAGGAGGCGCAGGTGGTGCTCTTCGTGACGGATGCTGCCACCGGCCTCCAGGTGGCCGCCGTGGAGGGGTCTGCCAAGGTCCGCGACTTCGGCGGTGCGGGCGGCCTGGGTGGCATCGGCGCCGGCCTGGTGGGCTTCGGGGCCATCAGCGGGTACAGCAGGACCAACGAGGGCAAGCTGATCGCCGCCGCCCTGCTGGACTCATTCAACGACCTGGTGCCCCACCTCGGCGCGATGGCGCCCAGGATTGTGGTGGCGGCGGCCGAACCGCCCGCTGCTCCCAGCCGGTCGCCCCAGGTGGCGCGCGGCGTACCGCAGTTTGCGGCCGGTGCGGCCTACTCCCCGGCGGTCACCATCAACGTGCGGTCTGGCCCGGGCACGACTTCGCCGGTGGTTGGACAGGCCACGCCAGGAGTAGTGCTGACCACGGTGGGGGAGCGGCGGAACAGCTGGTGGCTGGTGCGAAACGGAACGGTGCAGGGTTGGGTGCTGGCCACCAATCTGCGAAGCGCCAACCAATAGGGTCTTGACCCCTGAGGCGTTGCGAAAGAGTCGCGCTGCGAAGCGACATCCACAGGGGAACTCGCGGGAGCAGGGTAGGAATTGTCCAGAATATGTACCGCCGCACTACTCGGTAGCATGCACATTCACTCCAGGGAGGTTCCAATGTATCGCTTCGTTACCGCTGTCCTGCTCCTCATGGTGGCTCCAGCATCCTTCGTCTTGGCACAAGCCCTGGCGGGCGCCAGCACGGCTGGGGCAAGCCAGCCCAAGTTCATCGATGCGAGCATCGCCCAGTCTTACGCGGCCAAGTGCCCCGGCTGTGGTCACCTCTATGCCGGGGAAACTCTGAAGGGCGGGCTGTTGCTCGCTGTTGGTGGGGTAGCCCTGATTGCTGCACCATTCGCACTGAAGGCCAAGGAGGTCGAACACTGCTATGACCTGACCTACGGTTTCCCATGCGCATACGGCGCGCAGCTCAACTGGACGCCAGTCTTCACTCTCCTCGGGGTTGCGGCAGCGACCTACATCTATGGACTGGTCGATGCCAAACCCAGTGCGAATCGTATGAACACCCGGAACGGATTCAACCTGGCCTTGTCGGGCAGGGTGCGGCCTATGATCACCAACTCGGACCAGGCCACGCAGGTTGGGCTAAAGGTTGGCTTGGGGCGGTAGGCAGGAGCGCCGCACGGCGCTGAAGGCTGTGTCAGCGGTCAGGGTCGGGCGTGAGCCCGGCCCTGTGCGCATGGATCCAAAACCCTCAAAAGGCCGGCGTCCCGTCGGGGTGGACGGTGGCCCGGCCTTGTGATGGGTGAAATGGCGATCAGAAGCTGGCGCCGCGTGGGATTGACATCAAGGCTCAGGGTGCCGTGATGGGGCTGGCCTCATCTTCCACAGGCCGGAACGGTACGGCTCGATCGAGTCGTGGCACTGCCCCGCAGGCACCAGTTCCGTGATATCTTCCCCCAGTCCCCAGTCCCCATTCCCTATTCCCCATTCCCCGCCTCCCATGCCCCGATCCCTCCCCATCGCCCTGATCGGCCAGAAATTCATGGGCCGCGCCCACAGCAACGGCTGGGGGCAGGCACCACGTTTCTTTGACCTGCCAATGACCCCGGCACTGGCGGTGGCCTGCGGTCGGGACGGAGCGGAACTGAAGGCGTTCGCGGCACGCTGGGGCTGGGCGCGGACGACCACCGACTGGCGGGAGCTGGCCGACGATGACGGCGTGGCGCTGGTGGATATCGGCACCCCGAACCACCTCCACGCCGAGCCTGCGATCGTCATGCTGGAGGCGGGGAAGCACGTCGCCTGCGAAAAGCCGCTGGCCGGCACCCTCGACGACGCCCGGGCCATGCGCGACGCGGCACGGCGAGCCCGTGGCAAGACCTTCGTCTGGTTCAACTACCGTCGCTGTCCGGCGGTGGCGCTGGCCTGGCAACTGCTCCGGGCGGGTCGGCTGGGGCGGATCTATCACGTGCGCGCCAGCTACTTGCAGGACTGGGGTGGGGCCGGAACGCCGATGTCGTGGCGCTTCCAGAAGAAGACTGCGGGATCCGGCGCCCACGGCGACCTCAACGCCCACGCGGTGGACCTGGCCCGCTTTCTCCTCGGTGAGGAGATCGTGGAAGTGCACGGCGCGGTCTCCCGCACCTTCATCAAGGAGCGGATGGTGCCCGGCACCCGGGACAAGGGCCGCAGCGACGTGGACGATGCCGTGCTTTTCAGCGCCAGTTTCCGGAGTGGGGCGATGGCCAGCTTCGAGGCCACACGGCTGGCCACCGGCAACCAGAACGCCAACCGGATCGAGATCAATGGCGAATTGGGCAGCCTGCGCTGGGATTTCGAGGCAATGAACGTCCTCCATTTTTACGATGGCACTGAATCCCGCCAGACCGCCGGCTGGCGCCGGATCATGGCCACAGCCGGTGATGTGCATCCCTACGCCACCTACTGGCCCGATGCCCACCTCCTGGGGTATGAACACACCTTTGTCAGCATGGCCGCCGACATCTGCCGGGTCTTGGGCGGCAGGAAGGCGGAGGTGCCGCTGCCCGATTTTTCGGACGCGTTCGAGACCCAGCGGGTCCTCGAAGCGGCGATGCGCTCGGCTCGCGAACGAGCTGCCGTTCGCATTGCCGAGGTGACCTGAACTCCGGCTGGGGGTGGCGGGAAGGCCGCTCCCAGCGCATGATCCAGTGACTCACGAGCCCACACCAGGTTTCTGCACTCCGGAGACCCTGCAGCGATGACGCATCCGGTCACCCTCTTTACCGGCCAATGGGCCGACCTCCCGCTTGAGGCGCTCTGCGCCAAGGTGCGGGCCTTTGGGTACGACGGACTCGAGCTGGCCTGCTGGGGCGACCACTTTGACGTCCACCGGGCGCTGTCCGAACCCCAGTATGTGGCGCGCCACTGGCAGCTCCTCCAGGATCACGGCCTCGGCTGCTGGGCGGTGAGCAATCATCTCGTGGGCCAGGCGGTCTGCGATCCGGTGGACGACCGGCACCGCGGCATCCTCCCCGACCGCCTCTGGGGCGACGGCGATCCGGAAGCGGTGCGCCAGCGCGCCGCCGCGGAAATGAAGGACACCGCCCGGGCAGCTCGGCGGTTCTTCGATGCGGCGCCGCCGGCCATCAAGGAGCAGTTGGCCGCCATGGGGCGGACGGTAGTCAACGGGTTTACCGGCAGCAGCATCTGGGCGTTTCACTACCCCTTTCCGCCGCTGCCGGCCGGAAGGGTCCAAGCCGGGTACGATGACTTTGCCGCCCGCTGGCTCCCAATCCTGGAGACCTTTGCCCAGGAAAATGTGCACTTTGCCCTCGAGGTGCACCCGGCTGAAATTGCCTTCGACCTGACCTCGGCCACCCGGGCGCTCCACTCGGTAAGGGAGCATCCGCAGTTCGGCTTCAACTTCGACCCGAGTCACTTCGGGTACCAAGGCGCGGTCTACCTCCGGTTCCTCCGGGAGCTGGGTCGCCGGGTCTACCATGTGCACGTCAAGGATGTCTGGTGGAGCGCCACCCCCACCGACGCCGGTGTCTTTGGCGGGCATGCGGAGTTTGGTGATCCGGCGCGGTATTGGGACTTCCGCTCACCGGGACACGGCCGGATCGACTTCGACGCCGTGTTCCGCGGCCTGCTCCTGGCCGGCTACCAGGGACCGCTGTCGGTCGAGTGGGAGGACCCCCACATGGATCGGGAGCACGGTGCGGCCGAGGCGGTCGGGTTCGTGCGCCGGCTGCAATTCCCGCGGGCGGGGGGGATGTTTGACTCTGCCTTTGTGCGGGGCTGATTACTGGGGTTTTGGGTGTCAGGTGCCGGGTATTGGGTATTGGGTATCGGGTATCGGTAGCGCCGTCGTCCACTTTGGATTCCTCATCGTGCTGGACAAATGCCCCGTAGCACCTGACCCCTGACACCTGATACCCGATACCTGTTACCTGATACCCAACCCCTGATACCCGATACCCTTTCCCCGAGCACCCATGCGCCGCCTCTCGATGATGATGTTCCTGCAGTACGCTGTCTGGGGTGCCTGGCTCCCGGTGGCTGCACGATATCTCTCTGCCCCGGTGACGGACGGCGGGCTGGGCTTTACCGGCGCACAGATCGGGCTGATTTTGGGCCTGGCCGGCTCGATCGGCGCCCTCGCCTCGCCGTTCATTGCCGGCCAGGTGGCCGATCGTTATTTCGCCACTGAAAAGTTCCTGGCGCTGCTGCTCACCGTGGGTGGCGTCGTCAAGTGGATCACCGCCACCCAGACCGACTACTCGGCCTGGCTCTGGCTCTCGATCGCCTACAGCGTGGTGTATATGCCCACGCTGGCCCTCTCCAACTCGATGGCGTTTGCCAACCTGACCGACCGCGACCGGCAGTTTCCCAAGGTCCGGGTCTGGGGTACGATCGGCTGGATCGTAGTGAGCTGGGTCTTCCCGATGATCTACCTGCAGACCGGCCTGACCTTCAGCTGGACGCCGCCATTCCTGACCGGCCCCGAAGTAGCCGACGCCACCGCCCGCCTGGCCGATTCGCTCAAGTTCTCCGCCATCATCTCGTTTGCCTATGCGGCCTTCTGCCTGACCCTGCCGCACACGCCGCCCAAGCGGAACGCCGCCGAGCCACTGGCCGTTGCCAAGGCGTTCGGGTTGTTCAAGGAGCGCTCGTTCGCGGTGCTGGTGCTGGTGTCGCTGCCGATCTCGATCATCCACCAGATCTACTTTCTCCAGACCGGCCCGTTCTTCTCCTCGCTCGGCGTTCTGGACAGCCAGATCGGCCCGGCCATGACCATCGGCCAGTTCAGTGAGATCCTGATCATGGCGGGACTGGGCTGGATGCTGGCCAGGTTCGGGTTCCGCACCGTCATTTCCATCGGTGCCGCAGCATACTTTGTCCGCTACATGATCTGGAGCATGCCGGAGCTGCCGGTGTCGGTGATCATCGGCAGCCAGTTCCTGCACGGCATCTGTTACGCCTGCTTCTTTGCCGCGGCATTCATCTACGTGGACCGGATCGCCTCCGCCGATATCCGCCACTCGGCGCAGACCGTCTTTGGCATTCTGATCCTGGGCGGTGGGCCAGTCCTGGGCGGCATGCTCTCGGGGTACCTGCAGGCACTGTACACCACCGCTGGCGTGGTGGATTTCGGCGCCCTCTGGCGCGTCGTGGCATTGATCGGGCTCGCCGCTGCGGTGGTGTTTGCGATGATGTTCCGGCCGGCGGTGGCAGGACGTGAGACGTAGTGGCGAGGCCTTCCTCGCCCGGATCGTGGCGCGGGCCGGGCAGGCCCGACCCCCACGGATTCATTGTCTGCGAACCCTTGTTCTGGAGCGTGCATGAGCGGTCGTCCCCTTCCCCTGGCGCCCCGAGGCTTCGGGCAAACCAGCCGGACCGACGCCTGGTGGATCCAGCCCGGGCTCACCGCCCTGATGCTGGGCACGTTTGTGGTGTATGCCACGTGGGCGGCGTTTCAGGGGGTGCATTACACCTCCGGGCCGTACCTCTCACCATTCTATTCGCCGGAAATCTTCGGTGATTCGCCCCACGCCATCTTTGGCCCGAAACCTGGGTGGTGGCCCGGCTGGCTGCCGTTTTCACCGGCCCTCCTGATTCTCTGGGCGCCGGGTGGCTTCCGCTTGACGTGCTACTACTACCGCGGCGCCTACTACAAGGCGTTCTGGGCCGATCCGCCCTCATGCGCGGTGGGCGAACCGCGCACCGGCTATCGGGGCGAGCAGAAGTTCCCGCTCAATTTCCAGAACATCCATCGCTACTTCATGTACGTGGCGCTGCCGTTCCTGCTGGTGCTGGCGTGGGACGTCTGGAAGGCGATGTGGTTCGACAACGGCGCCGGCGGCAGCGAGTTCGGCATTGGCGTCGGCACCCTCGTCCTGGCCCTGAACGCCACCCTGCTCTCCGCGTATACGCTGGGGTGCCATTCGCTTCGCCATCGCATTGGCGGGCATTTTGACCGGCTGGCCGGACGGCCGCTGCGCCGCGCCGGCTATGACTGCGTCACCTGCCTCAACAAGTGGCACATGCGCTGGGCCTGGGCCAGCCTGATCATGGTGATGTTTGCCGACCTCTACGTCCGGCTCTGCTCGATGGGGATCTGGACTGACTGGAGATTGCTCTGATGGCGGACGTGGAAACCGTATCGCACGACGTCCTGATCATCGGGGCCGGTGGGGCAGGGCTGCGGGCGGCGATTGCCGCCCGTGCCGCGGGAGTGTCGGTTGGTGTGGTCTGCAAGTCGCTGCTCGGCAAGGCGCACACCGTCATGGCAGAGGGTGGGGCCGCCGCCGCGCTGGGCAACGTGGATGATCGCGACAACTGGCGGGTCCACTTTGCCGACACGATGCGCGGCGGGCAGTACCTGAACAACTGGCGCATGGCGGAACTCCACGCCCAGGAAGCGCCCGACCGGATCAGGGAACTCGAGGCGTGGGGGGCGGTGTTTGACCGGACACCCGATGGCCGGATCCTGCAGCGCAACTTTGGCGGGCACCGTTACCCGCGGCTGGCCCACGTGGGCGACCGTACCGGGCTCGAGATGATCCGGACCCTCCAGGACCACGCGATCCATGCCGGGATCGATGTCCACATGGAAGTGACAATCATCGCCCTGCTCAAGGAGGGCGAACGGGTGGTGGGCGCCTTTGGCTACGATCGCGAACGCGGTCGGTTCCGGCTCTTCCGCTGCAAGGCGGCGGTGCTGGCCACCGGCGGCGTGGGGCGGGCCTACAGCATCACCAGCAACAGCTGGGAATACACCGCCGACGGCCACACCCTGGCGCTGCGGGCCGGAGCCGCACTGCAGGACATGGAGTGCGTCCAGTTCCACCCCACCGGGATGGTCTGGCCGCCGAGCGTGCGGGGGATCCTGGTAACCGAGGGGGTCCGCGGGGAGGGCGGGGTACTGCGCAACAGCGAAGGCCGCCGCTTCATGTTCGATGACATCCCCGCCAACTATAGGACCCAGACTGCCGACAACGAGGAGGAGGGCTGGCGCTATACCCAGGGCGACAAGGAGGCCCGCCGCCCTCCCGAACTGCTGACTCGCGACCATGTGGCGCGCTGCATCATGCGCGAGGTCCGGGCCGGGCGGGGGAGTCCCCATGGCGGCGTGTTCCTGGACATTGCCTGGATCAAGGAGCGGCTCCCCAAGGCCGCCGAGCACATCAAGCGCAAGCTGCCCAGCATGTATCACCAGTTCAAGCAGTTGGCCGACATCGACATTACCCAGGAGCCGATGGAGGTTGGGCCCACCACCCACTACATCATGGGTGGCATCCGGGTGGATGGCGACACCCAGATGAGCACCGTCCCCGGCCTCTTTGCCGCCGGCGAGTGCGCCGCCGGCCTCCACGGCGCCAACCGGCTGGGCGGCAACTCGCTCTCGGATCTTCTGGTCTTCGGCAAACGCGCCGGCGACCATGCGGCGGCGTTTGCGGCCAGACAGGGGGAGGGGGCGATCGACGCCGCCGAGGTGGATGCGATCGCCGCCGCCGCGCTGGCCCCGTTCGAACGGGGCGCCGGTGGCGAATCACCCTACGGGATTCAGCACGACCTCCAGATCATGATGCAGGACCTGGTGGGAATTGTCCGGCAGGAGGACGAAATGCAGCGGGCCCTCGAAGCGATCACCGCGTTGCGTCAGCGGGCCGCCACCGCCGGCGCCATCGGCAACCGCGAGTACAACCCCGGCTGGCACACCGCGCTGGACCTGCCCAACCTGCTCGACATTTCCGAGGCGATTACCCGGGCGGCCATTGAGCGGCGGGAAAGCCGCGGCGGCCATTTCCGGGAGGACTATCCCGAGAAGGACCCGGCCGCCTCCGGGTACAACATCCTGATTCATCAGGCTCCCGGTGGCACCATGCAGGTGTCCCGGGCCCCCATCCCGCCGCTGCCCGATGAGCTGGCGCGGATCATCCAGGAGCAGAGCACATGACCACCGCCACCTTCCGGATCTTCCGCGGCGCAGGGGGCAGCGGTGCTCCCCAGGACTACACCACCACCGTCTCTGAGGGAATGGTCGTGCTCGATGCGGTCCACCAGGTTCAGGCCGAATCGGCTCCGGACCTGGCCTGCCGCTGGAACTGCAAGGCCGGCAAGTGCGGTTCCTGCTCCGCCGAGGTCAATGGCCGCCCCCGCCTGATGTGCATGACCCGGCTGAATGAACTCGACCTGACCAAGCCGGTTACCATCGAGCCGATGCGGGCCTTTCCGCATCTTCGCGACCTGGTCACCGACGTGTCCTGGAACTACACCGTCAAGAAGCGGATCCGACCGTTCACGCCGCGTCCGCCCGATGCCCCAGACGGCAGCTGGCGCATGGATCAGTACGACGTGGACCGGGTGCAGGAGTTCCGGAAGTGCATCGAGTGCTTCCTCTGCCAGGATGTCTGTCACGTCCTCCGCGATCACCAGAAGCATGACGAGTTCATTGGACCGCGATTTCTGGTCTATATCGCCGCACTCGAGATGCACCCGCTCGACACCCTGGACCGGACCGCCGAGCTGCGCCAGGCGCACGGGATCGGGTACTGCAACATCACCAAGTGCTGTACCACGGTGTGCCCGGAAGGGATCCAGATTACCGACAACGCCATCATCCCGCTCAAGGAGCGGGTGGCCGATGAGTTCTACGACCCGCTCCGGTCGCTGGTGCGTCTGGTGACCGGCAAGCGACCCTCAGGAGAGTGAGCCATGATTCCCCTCAAGACGCTGACCCGGGAGGCGATTCCCCGGGCGCTGGAAAAGGCCGAGCGGTACCGGCTGATCAACCAGCCCTGGAACGCCGAGAGCATCTGCCACGACATCCTGGCCACCGACCCCGCCCGTCAGGATGCCCGCCGGCTGCTGCTGCTGGCCTGCACCGACCAGTTCCGGCGGGGCACCTCCGGCGGCGGCCATGCCGCCGAACGCGCCCGCGATGCACTCGGTCACCTGACGAGCCCCTACGAGCGAGCCTATTACGCCGGCGTCATCTCCGAGCGGCTGGCCCGAGCTCGGCTGGAGCAGCAGATTCCCGGGGCCGGGTTCATGGCGCATGAATTGTTGTCCGAGGCGATGGAGCGGTACGAGGAGGCGGAGACGCTGCGGCCGGCGGACAATGGCGACGCGATCTTGCGCTGGAACACCTGTGCCCGGATGATGAACGAGTCGCCGCACGTGGTGCCGCGGCCGGTGGAAGAGAGGGAACCGGTGATCGGGGAATAGGGACTAAGGCTTCTTCTCCATTTCCTTCCGTGCATCGGCCACCCCTTGGGCGGCCGCCTTCCCGATCCAGCTCCATCCGGTCGAGTCGGCGCGGGTGACACCGCGGCCGCGCAGGTAGGCCATCCCGATCTGGAACTGCGACCAGCCATCACCGCCCTGGGCCCCCTTGTCGTACCAACGGAACGCTTCGGCATCGTCCCGACGCACCCCGCGACCCCGGGCGTACATGTCACCGAGTCGACCCTGGGCGCGCGGATCGTTGCCGACTTCGGCGGCGCGGCGGTACCAGACCACCGCCTCCACTTCATCCTTCTTGGCGCCCCCGCCGCCCTCTTCGAACATCGTGGCCAGCGGCAGCCAGGCATCGCGGAACCCCCGCTCCGCCGCCTCCCGGTAGAGCGTCTGGGCCTGGGCCTTGTTCTGCGGCACCCCCCGGCCCGCCCTGAACAACTCCGCCATCCGGAACTTGGCCTCGGCATCGCCGCCGGCTGCGGCCCGGGTGTACCAGCTCGCCGCATCCGGGAAGCTGGCCGGCGTGCCACGCCCGAATTCGTAAAGCGTGCCGGTAATCCTGGCGGCGGCAGCACTGCCACTGTCGGCTTCGCTCGAGCAAAGGGCCAGTGCCTCCGCCCATTTGGCCTCGCGAGTGGACGACGCGCAGGTCATCGCGACGGCTGCGGAACTGCTCGTCGCTGCACTGGACCGACTGTTGCTCGACGAGCTGCCAGGCGCTGGCCGCTGGGCTGTGCGTTGCGGCGTGCCCGGGGCGGTGAGCGGCTGAGTCGCGAGTCGCTCGCCTTCCGCGGTGAGCAGCGCCCCACCAGCTGGATTCCCCACGGCCAGGAGCGAGTCGGCCAGTCGTGCCGAGTCGGCCGCCAGCGCCAGCGCAATGGAGTCCTCCAGGGCGGCGGAGTCGGTGCGATTCATCAACCCGCTCTGGCTCACCGCCACCGCCGCCACCACCGCCAGGCTGCCGATCAGGAGATACGCACCTGACACCCGCCCCTTGGCCAACCTCCGCACCGGGTGCTGGGATGTCACGGTGACCGTGACCGGTGTCTGCAACCCTGCGGTGGGGCCCGAGAGCGCGTGGGCAAACTCGTCGGTGGTGGCAAACCGGTCCTTCGGCTCCTTCATCAGGGCCCGTTCGAGCGCCTGTGCCAGGTCCACTGGTACATCTGGCGCCAGTTCCCGGATCGGCTTGGGCCGCTCGACCATCTGCTTGTAGAGGATGTTGCGGGTGTTCTCCCCGTCGAACGGCAGCTGCCCGGTCAGCATCTGGTACCCGACCACCGCCAGCGAATACTGGTCGGCGCGATGATCGAGGGAGAAGTCTCCGCTGGCCTGTTCGGGGCTCATGTACTGCGGGGTCCCCACTGTCATGCCGGTGCCGGTCAGGGTGCCGGGCTGGGGCTTGAGGTCGCCCTCGTGCTCCGCGGCGGCGGGATCGACCGCCTTGGCAATGCCGAAGTCCATCAGCAGCACCCGCCGCTTGCGGCCCTCCAGCATGATGTTCTCAGGCTTGATGTCGCGATGCACCACGCCCGACTCGTGGGCCGCGGTGAGTGCACCTGCCGCCTCGAGGAGGATACGGCGAACCTCCGGCGGGGGCATCGCACCGTCGCGCTCGATGGTGGCTTTGAGGCTTTCCCCCTCGACCAGCGGCATCAGGATATAGGCGATGCCCTCGGCCTCGCCCACGTCGTAGATCGGTACGATGTTCGGGTGCCGGAGCTGGGCCGCCGACTCGGCCTCGCGGCGGAACCGGGCCACCATCACGTCCGACAGCATCAGGTCGGGCCGGAGCGCCTTGAGCGCCAGGTCGCGTTTGAGGCGAAGATCGCGAACCTGGAACACTTCGGCAAACCCACCGCGGCCCACCAGCCGCCCGATCGTGTAGTCCTTGCCGATCGCCTTCCGGAGCCGGTTCAGCGAGGTTTCGTGGCTCGCGGTGGCCACCGTGATCGCTCCCGTTTGCGGATTGATCCCCGTCGGGGTGGCCGATCCGCAGAGCATGCAGAATTCGGCCTCCGGCGGAAGCGGGGTACTGCAGGAAGGGCAGGTACGTAAAGACACGGTTCAGTGGGCTCGGCTCAGTGGGGGAAATTGACTAATACCACCGAGTTAGGAGCGAGTCAAGGCAGTCGCGGGGCGGGTCGTGGTTGGGCGCCCCGGGACTGATCTTCGAGGCGGTGCGGCTGGTGGCTAACTCCTTATGGCAGTTCGGCTTCTACCTCCTCCGGGGTGCCAAGCCCACTCCGCAGCCGGATCAGTTGCAGGCGGACCCCTTCCAGGCGTTGCAGGATTGCCGCCCGATCCGTCGCGGCGCCGGACTTGGCGGCTTCCATCTCGGCCACGATGCCGGCACGGCGGTCGGCCAGGAGTGCCGGGTCCCCCGAGATCGTGGTCGTTGCCTCGGCCAGTGCGCCTTCGAGGTTGCGCTCCCGGCGATGGAGGTCGGCGGCGTCATGTTCCAGCGCCGCAACCCGCTTCCGGGTCTGCTCCATCCGCCTCCGCAAGCGGGTTGGAAGGCCGGAGATCAATCCACTCGCGATCGTGGGCATGCTGAGCGCGTCGGGGCGGGCGCTCCGTGCACCGGATCCGGTGGCCGCGCCGTTGACCCCCCGTCCGGCCAGCCGGAAGAAGGTCTGGCCAAACGCGCTCCGCCAGATCCAGGCGGTCAGGCGCTCCAGTCGAGGTTCCCGGACCGGGTCGGTCAGGAATGAAACCAGCGCCAGGCTGATCATGATCGCGGCGGCCACCACCGTCAGCAGCCCGATCGTGGTGGTGGAATAGTTTCCCGTCGTCGGGCTTCGAGTTCGGAGAAATACCGACGCAAACATCCCCATGGCGACGCCAAGCAGCCCGGTCACGACGGCCACCCGCATCCGGCTCCGGTGCCGCAGGATGTCGTTCTCGGAGTTGCGCAGCTGCTGGCGCGCCGCGGCCCCCTCCTCGGCGATGACCCGGAATCCGTCGCGGACATCAGGGAAGCTGAAGCCCTGCCGCAGCAGGAACCGTGCGCGGTGATAGAATGACTGCAGCAATCCCCAGATGCCGGCCAACAGGAATGCCGACCAGATGATCTGGTCCCCGCCGCCGCCGCCCGGAATCACCCCCAAGCCCAGGAAGGCCAGGAAGAGCGCCATCCGGACCCCCTGATTGGCCTGCTGGTGAAAGTTCCGAACCGCCGGCGCCACCGCAGGTTGGGCGATGCGCAGCGCCTCCACCGCCGTCACCAGCGCCTCGCCCCCGGCAAATCGGGCCTCCGGCGCCTTGGCCAGGCAGCGATCGACCACGGCGCACAGGTCGTGCGGAATGTCGGTGCGCAGCGAGCCGACAGGTGGCGGGGGCCTGGTCAGGTGCATCGCCAGCAGCGCCTGGGTGGTCGGCGCCTCGAAGGGCAACCGGCCGGTCAGGGCGAAGAAGCCGACCACCCCCAGCGCGTAGAGGTCGCTGCGGCCGTCGAGGGCCTCGCCCGCCGCCTGCTCCGGACTCATGAACTGCGGTGTGCCCACGACCTCGCCGATCCGGGTCAGGCCATCGGGGGCCGTTTCGGTGCGCGCCACGCCGAAATCGGTCACCAGGGCGCGCCCGGTGGCCCGGTCGATCAGGATGTTGTCGGGTTTGATGTCGCGGTGCACCACCCCGCGCCCATGGGCATAGGCCAACGCCCATCCCGTCTCTTCGAACAGCCGTACCGCCTCAGGAGCACTGAGCGGCCCGGCGCGGCGGACCCGTTGGGTCAGGGTCTCCCCTTCCACATACTGCATGATCAGGCAGAACAGCCCGTCCACCTGTTCCACATCGTAGATGGAGACGATGTTGGGATGGCTGAAGCTGGCGGCTGTCCGGGTTTCGCGGAGGAACCGCTCGCGCAGCTCGGTGTGGGCCGCCAACTCAGGCGGCAGGACCTTGATCGCCACCAGGCGGTCCAATTCCACGTCGCGGGCCAGCATCACCGCGCCCATGCCGCCGCGGCCCAGCTCGCGCGTAACCTCGAACTGGCCGGCCAGCGCCGTGCGGGCGCGTTCAAGGAGGGAACTCATAGCCAGAGAGGATACCACCAACGACAGGGGTTGGGCAGGTCGGGGGTAACAAAGGCAGGTCGAATTACGTAGAATTTGGATGCGGCACGGTCAATTCCACTCTCTCAGGGCTCCTTCATGAATGACTCCACCCCTCGTCGCCAGTTTGTTGGCCGTGTCCTCGGCGGCGCCGCCGCGATGGCCGCCGCGCCGCTGATTTCCCTCTCGGAGGCCGCTGCCATGGCCCAGATCACCGCCCCCGGTTCGGCTCCCCAGCAGGATGCCTGGGACATGTCCTGGGTCGACCGCGTCAAGGGCGATCATCGGATGGTCTTCGACTCGCCAGAAATTTCCGAAGGCCTCGGCATGACCCAGGTCCGCAGCTGGATGGCGGGCACCGCCGAGGTGTATGGCGTCAAGGACGACCAGATGACAGCGGTGCTGGTCATCCGCCACGCCGGCGTCCCGATGGTCATGGGCGACAGCTGGTGGGACAAGTATGAGCTGGGGAAAGCCTACACCCTGAAGGACCCGACGAGTGGGGAAGACGCCCGCCGGAATCCGTATATCAACTACAAGGAGGGAGACCGGCACATCACCACCTGGCCCGATGCCGGCCTGGACACGCTGATCGGTCGCGGCGTCATCGTGCTGGCCTGCCATCTGGCGCTCCGCAACCGCGCCAGCGGCTTTGCCCGCCGCGATGGCCGGGCCGCCGCGGATGTCTACGCCGAGATGCGGGCCAGCCTGGTGCCCGGGGTGACGGTCATGCCGAATGGGATCTTTGCGGTGGGACGGGCCCAGCAGGCGGGGTGCGGGTTTATCCGGTCAACCTGAACGACGGGAAATGTACAGCACCGCTTCCGGGGTAGTTCTGTGAATGGTGGGCGGGAACTGTCCAGCCCCGCTCCCCGGATAGCTCCGAGCGTGGTGAGCGGGAAATGCCTTATATGTTTTTCCCGCCTACCATTCTCGGAGAACTGTCGAACACCGAATCCGACAGTTCCCGCCCACCATCCACCGGACCTTCCCGGACACTTAGCTGGACAGTTCCCGCCTCACCACCCCACCGCCCGTGCATTGAACGCCCGGCTGTCCGCCCCGCCGTAGATCAGCTTCCGCTCATGATCAATGAAGATTCCCATCGCGCTCCCCTGGGTGCCGGCCAGTGAGTATGCGTGGCCCATCGCCTCGTATAACCGCTGGGTGTCAGGGCTGAAGCCGAGACGCTCCAAGCGGGAAATGTCGGGCAGCCACTGGTGGTGGAAGCGCGGCGCCTCGACCGCCTGGGCAATCGTCATCCCGTGGTCCACCACATTCATGATCACCTGCAACACCGTGTTGATGATGGTCCGACCGCCGGGGCTGCCGATCGCCATCACCGGCTTGCCATCCCTGGCCAGGATCACCGGCGCCATGCTGGACAGCATCCGCTTGCCGGGCTGGATCAGGTTGGGCTTGGTGCCGATGGTGCCGGTCGAATCGGTGTGGCCGGGGATGGCGTTGAAGTCGCCCATCTCGTTGTTCAACAGGAATCCAGCGCCCTCCACCACGATGCCGGTGCCGTAGCTCGCCTCCAATGTGTAGGTGAGCGACACGGCATTGCCCGCCGCATCCACCACGCTGAAATGGGTGGTCTCGTCGCTTTCGGCAATCTGGTCCACCTGGGCGGGCGTGCTGACACTGGCGCGATACGGGTCAATGCCTGCCCGAAGCTCTGCGGCGTACGCCTTGGAGGTCAGCCGCGCAACGGGCATGTCGGGGTTGAAGGCGGGGTCGCCCAGGTGGCGGGCCCGGTCCAGGAACCCGCGGCGCATCGCCTCGGTGACCAGGTGCAGGGTGTTGGCGGAGTTGTGACCCAGCGCCTTGAGGTCGTAGCCCTCGAGGATATTGAGCATTTCGATGATCGCCACGCCGCCCGAGCTCGGGGGAGCCATGCCGATCACGTCATAGCCGCGATAACTGCCGCGGACCGGGGCCTGCTCCACCGCCTGATAGCCGGCCAGGTCGGCTTCGGTAATGATCCCGCCATTCTTGCGCATGAAATCGGCCACCAGGCGGGCCGTTTCGCCGCGATAAAAGCCGTCCCGGCCGCTGCTCTGGATCCGACGAAGAGTGCGTCCCAGGTCGGGCTGCTTCCACAGGTCGCCCGGCTCATGGACCGTTGTCCCGTTCTTGAGAAACGCCTCGGCGGTCGAGGGCCATTTGGCCTTGTCGCGCAGGAAGCTCTCCTGGATTCCCTGCATGTCCCACGGAGATGGGAAGCCCTTCTCCGCAAGATCGATGGCCGGTTGCACCAGCCGAGCCCAGGGGAGCCTGCCGTACTTCTGGTGGGCCTGCCAGAGTCCCGCCACCGTGCCGGGCACGCCCACCGCCAGCAGCCCATCATGGTTCGAGTTGTCCCTGACCTTGCCGTCGGGACCCAGATACATCCGCTCGGTGGCGGCTGCCGGGGCCTTTTCGCGGAAGTTGAAGGTGGTGGCCATCCCGTCGGCGCCGTGATACACCAGGAACCCGCCGCCACCGATATTGCCGGCGGAGGGAAGCGTCACCGCCAAGGCAAAGGCGGTGGCCACCGCGGCATCGATCGCGTTGCCGCCGGCCATCAGCACGTCGCGTCCTGCTTCGGAGGCCAGGTAGTGGTTGCTGACCACCATGCCGTTGCGGGCGGGGGCCTGGGTGCGTCCCGACTGGGCGGCTGCCGGCGCCACCAGGACGGCGGCGAGCAGCGACATGATCAGCAGGCGGGCAAGACGCGGTATGGCACGCATGAGCAACTCCGACAGCTTGGGGTAGGCAGGTGGGGTGCAACCCGTGAAACGTGGCTCCGTTGCGGTCTCGCGCCAAGGGCCAGGGGGCGGGTAGCTTTTCAGGCTGATGGAGACCCCCGCCGCAGTTCCCCCCCGCATGGCCGCCGGCACCGGCTCGGCGCTGGCCGCCGCGCTCGGCTTTGCCTCAGTCAGCATCATCACCTCGCTGGCGCTGGCCGAGAATCTGCCGCTGGCGGGGGTGCTCAGCTGGCGGTACCTGCTGTCCTCGGTCATGCTGCTGGCGTGGCTGGCGGTGGCGGGCTGGGAAATGCCGAGTCGGCGAGACCTGCCGCGCCTGCTGCTGATTGGCGGCGTGGGGCAGGGAATCATCGTCTACCTGGCGCTCTCGGCCCTCAAGTACATCAATCCTGCCACTCTCGGCTTCCTCTTCTTTACCTTCCCTGCCTGGGTGGCGCTGGTCCAGGTGGTCCGCGGCGCCGAGCGGTTCGACCGTCGACGGGGCTTGGCACTGGGGCTGGCGCTGGGCGGGGTCGTGGTCATCGTCGGGGCACCCACCGCGGCCGATCTCGATGGTCGAGGGGTGGCGCTGGCGCTCGGTGCCGCCTTTTTGTACGGCATGTTCATCCCGGTGCTCCGCTGGCTCCAGGCCGATAATTCGATCACCCTCACCACCACCTGGACCAAGATCGGCGCGGCGGGCATGCACCTGGTGGTCTGGGGGTGGCAGGGTGGCATCACGATGGCCCTTTCCGGCCGGGCCTGGCTGCTGATCGGCGCGCTGGCGTTGTTCAGTACCGTGATTCCCTCGCTGTTCTTCCTCAAGGCCATCAACCAGATCGGCCCGGTGCGCACCGCCATTGTCAGCACGGTGGAACCATTCCTGACGGCGATTCTTGGCGTGGTGATCCTGTCCCAGGGGCTCTCACCCACCACCGCGGTGGGTGGGGCGATGATCGCGCTGGCTGTCTGGATCCTGCAGGGGGTGGGCCGAGGGTCTGTGTCCCCGCCGGCCCCAGAGTCAGGGTAAACACCGGCAAGGGGATCCGCAGATTGCGCAGATTGGTCGGCTCACGACCTGCAACGGAGTCCGTAGGGGCCGGGCCTGCCTGGCCCTGCAAAAAGGGAATCCACAGATTACACAGATTGACACAGATTGTTCCGGGTCCGTGGTCAGATCCTTGGTTGGGATGGCTCCTGGGCTTTTTTTTGTACACAGCGTGTCCGCAGCAGATCCGGGTCGGTGGCAGCCGATAGGGAGTGGGGCCGGACGGTAAGTGCAGTTCACAAAAAATGATTCCGAGCATTGCGTAGCATTAGTGGCTGCCCAGGAATTGACCAATCCCTATAGTCTGTGAAATTTGTGGATCGACCATGCGGGCCAGGCAGGCCTGGCCCCTACGGACACAATGGCAGGCCGTGAATGGAGCAATCTGCATCCATCGGCGTAATCTGCGGATACTTTCCCTCTGAACGCTGTCGGCGAGACCATGCCGTCGTGGCACATCACACGTGAGGTTCCTTCCCATGATCCGTTTCCGCATGGTACCCGATTCCTGGCGGCGGTCCTGCGCCATCCTGACACTCTTCCTGGTCGCCACCCAACCAGCCGCTGGCCAGGGCACCACCCTGACCCCCGCCCAACTTGCCCGGATCGACAGCGCCTTCGTGCAGTATCAGCGGCCGGAGAGCCCCGGCTGCGCGCTGGGGGTCAGCCGAAACGACCAGATGGTGCTGGAACAGGCCTGGGGCCATGCCGAGCTGGAATACAGCATTCCGATTTCGCCGGCCACCATCTTCGAGGGCGGCTCGGTGTCCAAGCAGTTCACCGCCGCCGCGGTGCTCCTGCTGGCGCAGGAGGGCAAGCTCTCGCTGGACGACAATCTCCGTCGCTGGGTCCCCGAGATTCCGGATTACGGCACCCCGATCACCATCCGGCACCTCCTGAACCACACCAGCGGACTCAAGGACTGGGGATCGATTGCTGGCATCGGCGGGTGGCCGCGTGGCAGCCGGATCTACACCCATGCCCATGTCCTGGAGATTCTCGGCAGACAGGGATCGCTCAATTACACCCCCGGCGCCGAGTACCTCTACTCCAACAGCAACTACAACCTGCTGGCCATTATTGCCGAGCGGGTCAGCGGCGAGTCGCTGCCAGCGCTGACCAAGCGGCTCATCTTTGACCCGCTCGGCATGACCCACACCAGCTGGCGCGACGACTTTACCCGGATCGTGCCGGGGCGCGCCCAGGCCTACGCCCGCGCCGCCGATGGCTGGCACCTGGAAATGCCCAGTGAGAACGTCTACGGCAACAGCAGCCTGCTCACCACCGTGGGCGACCTGCTCAAGTGGAGCGCCAATACCGCCCACATGCGGGTCGGCGGTCAGGCATTCCGGGCCGAACAGCAGCGCAAGGGCCGCTTGAACGATGGCAGCGACATTACCTATGCCGCTGGCATCCAGATGACCACCTATGCCGGGATGCCGGAGATTTCGCATACCGGCGCCACCGCCGGGTACCGGGCCTTCCTGGGACGGTATCCGGAAAGTGGCTGGGCCATTGCCATCCTCTGCAACGCCTCCAATGCGGCGCCGGGGCCGCTGGGCCACGCCGTGGTCGATGCCGTCCTCGGCCGGCCGCCGACCCGCGCTCCCTCAGTCGGTCCCTCGGCGACCCTGACCATCGCCCCCGTTCAGGCGGCAGCGCTGCGGGAGTTTGCCGGGCACTACCGGTCCATCGAGGCCGACGTGACGCTTGAGGCCGCAGTGCAGGAGGGCCGGCTGGTACTGCTGGGTACGCCGAGCCGGCGGATGGTGCTCACCGCTGGCGGCGCCGATCAGTTCAACGCCGGTGGCAACGGGATTGTCTTTACCCGCAACCCCGCCGGAGCAGTCGACGGGATGCTGTTCACGGTGGATCGCGCCCGCAAGGTGAAATTCGAGCGGGTGGAGGGCAGCGGAGGGCCGAGCCAATGACCCCGCTCTTTGCCAAGCTCAACCTCGGCGCCCATCGCACCATGTCCGAGTTGACGTACCAGATCCGACTCAACACCTTCGGACCCACTGACCCACTGACCCACTGACCCACTGACCCACTGACCCACTGACCCACTGACCCCCGCGAGGAGTTGCGATGCCCCGAAGCA